>Ga0255429_1005_pt2 | contig 39892 bp, 40 predicted proteins | sample ANMaggSeSYBR02H9_FD_182636 | JGI IMG/M metagenome (GOLD analysis project Ga0255429, IMG submission 182636) | Sediment cell enrichment communities from methane seep in Santa Monica Basin, California, United Staets - ANME aggregate JGI... | ecosystem: Environmental > Aquatic > Marine > Cold seeps >... | reverse complement strand
CCGGCCCAGATAGTAGCAATAGGATTGACCCGGTTCATACCCGTATACTTGGGCGCACTACCATGAATAGGCTCGAACATACTCGTACCCTCGGGATTGATATTACCACCCGGTGCCAGCCCCAGTCCGCCCTGTACCATAGCGCCCAGGTCAGTGATGATATCCCCGAACATATTGGGCGTAACCACCACATCAAAGAACTCGGGGTCCTTCACGAACCACATAGTAACCGCATCAACAAAATTGAAATCCGTGGTCACGTCCGGGTACCCGGCAGCAACAGACTCGAACTCCTCGCGCCAGAACCCGTAGATATCAGTGAGCACATTGGCCTTATCCACTGAGGATACGTGTTTATCGCGCCCCACAGCCAGCTCAAAAGCATACTTAATAACCCGCTGGGTCCCCTCCTTGCTGATCATACCGATCTGGTATCCTATCTCCTCGCTGTCAGTCTCGATATCCAGCCCGAACCTGGCATTGTACAGGGTGCGGGCCACCTCCAGCACAGCCTTGCTCTCGCCCCGCTTTGCCCTGCCGCCAATACCGATATAGAAATCCTCGGTATTCTCACGCACCACAGTAAAGTCGATATCTTCCGGCGTCTTATCCTTGATAGGGCACCACACACCTTCCAGCAGCTTGATCGGACGCAGGTTGATATACTGGTCAAAATAGAACCGTGCCGCCAGCAGAATGCCCTTCTCAAGCACACCTGGCGCAATCCTTGGGTCGCCGATACTGCCAAGGTAAATATTGTCGAATGTATTCAGTTCCTTTAGCGCATCCTCAGAGATAAGCTCCCCGGTCTCCAAGTAATGGTTGGCACCGTGGGGATAATCTATCCAGTCCACGTCAAAACCATACACCTCACCGGCTGCATCAATGACCTTGCGCCCCTCAGTAATGATCTCAGGACCGATGCCGTCCCCTGCTATCACTGGTATCTTATACTGGCTCATGCGCTCACCTGCTGCCTGGTAAATTCGATAAGTCCCCCGGCATCCACTATACCACGCAGGAAATCAGGCAGGCCCGTGGCCTGGTAGGTTTCGTTTTTGGTCTTGTTAGTAATGATGCCTGATGCAATATCCACGTCAAGTTCATCCCCTTCCCGGATGCGGTCCGTCTCAGCGCATTCCAGAAGTGGCAGACCTATATTGATTGAGTTCCTGAAAAAGATGCGGGCAAAGCTTTTGGCAATGATGCATTTCACCTGAGCTCCTTTCAGTGCCAGGGGTGCATGTTCCCTGCTCGAACCGCAGCCGAAGTTGGTTCCTCCGATGATGATATCTCCCGGCCTGACCTCACCTGCGAATTCTGGTCTTACACCTTCAAAAGCATGCTCTGCCAGTTCTTTCGGTGTATTGATAGTAAGATACCTGCCAGGTATGACAGCATCGGTATCGATATCATTCCCAAATTTCCAAACATTTCCATTCATTGTATTCTGCTCCATGATTTGAGGTTATAGATAGGATCAAAAGATTATAGTATTTTGCTTAACATCGGTTGTTGTGAGCTTTAAATTTGGGCAGTGTCCCAGAATAGACCGCTTAATTTAGATAATATAACATCCATTATTATTTTTGTGATGTTACATGGCTAGACCTCGAAGTAAAATCGATATTACATGCCAGAATCCAGAATGCAAATATTTTTTGACAGAGAAAGGAAAAGATATACTAAAGCGTGGAAAAAATCGAGCAGGACATCAACAATACTATTGTAATCACTGTAGTAGATGGTTTGTTGAAACAGCGAATACACCGCTGTATCATAAACATCTTTCAAAACCTGAGATAATCAATATCTGCAAACACCTTGTAGAGAAAAATGGTATCAGATCGATTGAACGAACAACAGGTCACCACAGGGATACAATTGGAAATTTAATAGAGGATCTTGCCTTGCATGCTGAGTTTGTAAATTCTATTCTTCTTCATGATGTAAAACTTGGACAATTTGAGGTTGATGAAATGTGGACATTCGTAAAAAAAAACAAAAAAAAGTTGAGTAAGGAAGCCCTAATTCAGATATCGAAGGTGATGCCTTGACATTCACTTTCATGACAAGAGGGGCTTATCTTATTGTTGCTTATGAAATCGGGGGAAATTTTCAATTTTAATTATGCGGTCTAATTAAGGATACGGCCCACAGTTGCACTGCCAATGGCAATTACGACGTACTGACGTTCCAGCTCTTATACTGCAGTGATTACATCTTTCCAGGGAATATATGGACATGGGCAGCTATGATCATGTTGGTCGTATCCGGAAAGCAGGAATATCTGATATGATATCAGCTTCGATCTCCTCATACGACCTGGGATTTACTTGTTTTTGCATGATATTCCATAATACAAATAATGTAGCTGCAACAGTAATGATTACATTTAACAACACGAGCCATAAAACACTTTCCGGTAACAGGTAACTGAAAATGAATAGCAGCCATGACATTACGAATCCAGTCGCAGCTAAAACAATATATTTGATCATTGTAAGTATTACCTTGAATTTTCCAGTGACAGTTAGAGCTTTTGTAACAGTATAATTCTTAAAATATTTTCCAATTTCTTTGAACAATGAGCCAGAACTAACATGTGGGATATTTTTATCCAGCAGGAATAGAATGATCTTGAAAAAGGAATATGGTGAAAAGGTATGTTTGCAAAGAGGTGAGAGTTTTTCTGCATCTTCAGATAAACCCAGGGATTTGAGGTCTTTTTTCATCAGGTCTACGATCTCTTCTTTATAACCTGCATCATCCTGGTAAGCAGCACATACAAGTACAGACACCCATAGTAAATGTTCATGTTCACCACTTTGTACCATTTCACGACGCACTTTCTCTATCTTATGCATCGGAACATCCATATCCATTAGGTCACCAACAGGATTTGATACCTTCATGACGGTGGCTATTTCGCCTGTTTTACCCTGTAAGAGTTTGATGAAAATGGGTTTTAACAAGGATAGTTCCTGAGTGGCTTTTTTATTTTTATATATGGTTATGCCAATTATTGATATTAGAAATAAAAATAGCAGGGTCATCATGTAACAAGCTGCTATTGTCAATGAGAATATCATAGGTGGTTCAAATAGGGTGACCATAGTGGATAAAGGTTGTTTAGAATATATAAAAAATGTGTTATTCTTTTCAATGTTCTACACCTGTTTAATGTTATCAATACTATATTATCTAAGGCACTATCTCATGATCCAGTCATTTACATTTTTCGCATAAGGGCATATCCCATACCTGTAGTATAAATGGGTATGCTGAGGTAGCGCAGGCCGATGTCTGTGAAATACTGGGTAACTGTCATAGGGAAAAATCCCATTGATACGAACACCAGGTCAAGACCCAGGTTTATCACTAACCAGACCACTCCTATGGTGATTCCTTCCTTGACATGATCTGTCCCGATTTCCTTAAAGTATACAACTGCCAGGGTCACACCGACAAGACCGCCTACAACGATCATTATAGACTTGAAAAACGTTTCAGGAATAAGGAAATTGCCACTTTGGTCCACGAACGGGAACGCGGCGATAAACGGAATTAACCAGAGAAGAAAACCGAATAAGACAATCTTCAGATACTTGTTCATTTGTTTCACCCCTTCTCAAACCATGCATTTACCTGAATATAATATTACCCATGATCCCTCATATACTGAAAAAAATTCGTCGAAAAATCTATGAATGTCATGCACGCGATAGACTATCCTACATAAATACGGGGCAATCACTGGCCGCTTTTCTTTTTATTCCACTTATCCACCAGGTAGTCAATAGTGATATTCATAAAATTCCTGAAAAAGATACAACATCCGATAAAGATTGCTAATATACCTATCGAAATAAAAGTGAACTGAGAAATATTGCTCCCTATTCTGGTAGTCTTATCTTCATATCCTGTTATTTCCCTGGGAATATAAAAAAAATCAGAGAAAACGGGTGCAAATAATATAAACAAAAGGCCAATGATTATGATTATTGTTCCAATACTGACCTCATCTACATCATCGTTCTGTTTTCTTATCATCCATGAACACGCCCACACATCAATATTATATTACATGTTATGGACCATGAGCAATAATATTTTCCCTTCAAAGTTCATTTAACACAATCTTTTTTCAACGTATCGGAAATTATAAACGCATTTCGTTATCGATATAGGTAATTTTCGTAGTTTCAATCAAATCTTCTGATGGGATTTACCGGATATTCAGGATTGGATCGTATCCTGTCAATCCAGTTTATCATGTCTGAAATTTCCATTTTCCTGAAATTTTGATTTGTTGGACTGCCTCGATAAACTGTTGAAATCATATTAAGGATTGAAAGTAAAAACCCCGAAGAAAATATTTATAATAACAGCATTAACTTGAGAGTTCATATGGCTAAAGTCACAATAAAATTATTTGCAAACCTCAGGGAACAGGTCGGAAAAGCAAAAATCGAAGACGACGGCAGTGATCTTCGTGAATTAATAGATATTCTTATTGGGAAATATGACGGCCTCGGAGAACTGATCATCAAAAACGGCGAGATACACCCGTTCATCCATGTTATGGTCAACGGCATCAGTGTAAAGGACAAGGACGGCCTGGACACTGTACTCAATGATGGCGACGAGATCACCTTATTCCCGCCCGTATCTGGCGGTTGAAGGAAGTTTATGGATAAATTATTCAGGTCACGTGTGGATTTGGACACTGCAAGAAAGACATTTTTCGATACAATTCGGCCTATAAAAAGTATTGAGAGCATTCCCATCGAAAATGCACAAAGCAGGGTGCTTGCTTCTGAAGTGATTGCCGACTGTGACGTGCCCCATTACAGGCGTGCTGCCATGGACGGGTATGCAGTGAACGCTGCCGATACCCTTGGTGCATCTACATCATCACCGATCGTCTTTACACTAACAGAAAAAGATGTTACTCCTGACACCTGCCAGCGGGTGCATACCGGTTCGGCCATGCCCCTTGGTGCTGATGCGGTTGTGATGCTGGAGGATACCAGGTCTTTGGATGGTGTTGTAGAGGTTATGGCACAGGTACACCCGGAAAAACATGTGGGCGGGATAGGTGAAGATGTGGCTGCCGGTGAGAGACTTTTCAGTACAGGACACCAGCTGCGTCCCTGGGACCTGGCAGTACTGGCATCAACCGGTATTGTGGATGTTGAAGTATTCCACAGGCCAATGGTTGCGATTATACCGACCGGTGAAGAAGTTGTGGAAAGAGGGGCATCTCTGGAGCCCGGACAGGTATGGGAGACCAACAGCCTGATGACTGCCTCATTTGTTAAAAAAATGGGCGGTATCCCCAGGATCAGCAAGATAGTCACCGATGACCCACAACTCATAGAGCAGTCCATAGTGGCAGGGTCAGATGCCGATATGATCATCATCAGCGGCGGCACATCAGTGGGTGAGCGTGACCATGTGCCTGCTGCTGTAGAAACCTTAGGTGAACTGCTGGTACACGGCGTGGCCATAAGCCCTGGCAAACCCACGGCCCTGGGAGTTGTGGACAATAAGCCAGTGCTTTGTATGCCAGGTTATCCTGTTGCAGGTCTTATTGCACTTATAGTGTTCGGGAAGGAAGCTATCAGGATACTTGGACATTTCCCAAATCGTCCATCTACAGTGATACGGTTACCTCTTAAGGAAAAGATCACATCCCGCCAGGGATATCATACTTATGTGCGTGTACAAATACGGCAGGGAGAGGTTGAACCACTAATGGTATCGGGTGCCGGGATACTGAGTTCAGTTGCCAGGGCCGATGGATATGTGGTAGTGCCGCCCAATATCGAAGGATACGGGGCAGGCACTGTAGTTGATGTTTTTTTGTTCTAATCTTTTAAAATTGTTGATTATACTGGTTATTATCTCACAATTTAACCATTTGTAGATGTCGAAGCTGTTAAGTAAGATACTGACAGGTTAATACTAACCTAATATTAGGATGTATTAGAATGGTTAAAATTTCAAAGTCAAAGACTGGTCAGTTCAGGGTCACAATCAACCCACAGATTATGACTGTCTTTAATCTCGACCCAGAGGTAGAATATGAGTGGGTATCTATACAGGGACTGCCAGGATTGAAACAGAAAGAGTGATAACACAATAAGGCTTGCTCAACCAGGTCAAAGGGATAGGTCAAGGTTTATTCTCGTAGGAGTTCGATGGTTCGAATTCACTCTTGAATCACTTTTTTCTCCCAGGGTATTGTGACCTGCACCTTCTATGCAATAAGATTTCAGGAATCGCTTTAAATAACTAATTGTAATGAATTAAGTCCATACACTTTCAACAAAATATATTTAGCAGAATCAGATAAAATGACAGAAATAAAATTTTTAACTATGACGAAAATATTAACCATCAATAAATATATAGAAATACGAGCAAAAAAAGATGATAAGATCAAGTATAAAAATCGATTTGTCCACATAAATATAAAAAAAAATCTAAATTACATTCCGGAATGTGCGAAGGAATATTATTTTAAAACAAAAAATATAATACAAACAGCAGCATATTATCTAAAAAATATTATTATTTTACAATCATTAGAAGACGGTAATCATAGAACTGCTATTACTGCTACTATAATTTTTTTAGATTCAAATGGATACAACACAAAAGAAGTAGATACAGAATGTTATTTATCTTTTAAACGCAATTTATTTATGTATAGACATAAAGAATACTACACATATGATTCATTAGATACAAATGTATTAAAGTCAGAGGATAACACTACAGAAAATTATGTATTCGACTTTTGTTTAAAATTTATAAAAAATAAAATTTTAAGATAAAACCACTAACATGTCATACATATCATCAAGAACTCTGTTTATCTCATTTGTTTCTTCTTGTGTTAAAGGCGGATTTTCCATATTTTTACCTCACGTACCACATATACTACTACTACTACTACTATATAATATTTGACTAAAATAGAGACTGTTTCAATTCGTTTTGGTGAATATTATAAAACCGCAGATAAACGTACTATTATACCTTTCGGTAGACTTGCGAGGCAGGGCCGCTCCCTCACAAGATGCCCTAAATAGACATGTGCTTGTTCTGGATTCCGTGTCACCCCCTGCCAACGTGACTAAAATCAACCGCCCATAAAGCTGTCGCCCCTCCGGGGCTCGCTTCGCTTGACAGCATTATGGCGGCTATATTCATAACTACCTCTTGTTCTAATCGCCGAGAAGTTTGCCGATCGACAGGCCGCCACTGCCGCTACTGCCCGAATCCCCTATTGACATATGGGGTGCAAGAGCAGCCGCCAGGTTGGCGATGCTGAGTGACTGGATGATTACCCTGCCCGGTCCTGTAAGTGTTGTCAGGAACAGGCCTTCACCGCCGAACAGCGATGTCTTGATGCCGCCTGCCCTTGTAATGTCATACTGGACAGATGATTCGAACCCAACAACTGAACCAGTATCTACTTTCAGGGTCTCACCAGGCTGCAGATCCTTGACTACAAAGTCGCCGCAGGCGTGAATGAACACTGTGCCCTGTCCGCTGTATTTCTGGAGTATGAACCCTTCTCCGCCAAAGAATCCCGCACCAAGCTTTTTAGTAAATTCAACGTCCATGTCCACTCCATTTTCGGCACAAAGGAACGCATCCCGCTGAGCCAGGAATTCGTTTCCGGGGCTTATTGGTATTGCTTCTATCTTGCCAGGAACATTGCCGCCGAATGCTACAAATCCGTCACCCTGGGCTGTGAATTCAGTAATAAAGAATGATTCGCCGCTGACCATACGCTTTAAGCCTTTCATAAGACCGCCTTTGGCCTTGGCCTGCATATCTATATTGCTGCTCATGTGGTTCATGACACCGGCTTCGGCATAGACTGTTTCGTCTCCCTGCAGGTGAAGTGTTACCAGCTGGAGATTGTCTCCTGTTATTTCATATTCCATTACTTATTTCCTCCAATATAGTTTTTGTTTTATGGTTATACTTTGTTTATAGTATATAGGGATTATTTGAGAAGTTACTGGTATGGGACTGGAAGGTAAGGGGTATTAAAATAGATGCTCATCTTTTGTATCTCATTTTCTCACAGGAGTTCAAGGGTTCAAATCCCTTCCCCCGCATACTGTATTTCTATTACAGAAATGATTGGCGTATTTATGTAAGATTTTTATGATTACCTGGGAGAATCCTCGACACACTTGATTGCAAATTTGCTTTTTATTTGCTCAATTTTACCTGATATTTCCAGCTCAGTAAGAGATGGCAATAATATTTATTTATCACATCTGAATCTTTCGAGCAGTTCAGCCAGTGTCATGGGATTTACAGCCAGTTCTTTAAGGATTGCATCTTCAAACCATCGTTCCATCTGTTCATGAGATTTTTTTGAAATGCGTTCACCAATAGGTGTTTCAAGACCATAGGAAGTCCTGAGTTTATCCAACTTATCATAAAGGTCAATTTCACACATCATATCATGTCTGGATTGGGCGATACATTCTGTTAATATGGCCTCCCAGTTTAGTCCTGATCTTGCCAGTACCAGCAGATCATCCTCATCGTCATCCCGTTGGGTGACGCTTTTAAGAAGGAAGATATCTTCTTTTGAGATTATCCGGACATTCAACTGGCCAGTTTTAAAAAGAAGCTTTGCCCTTTCGATCATCCCTGAAGATAATCTGAGCTTTTTACAGACATATTCATGGAAAATGTCCCATCTGAATCCGTCTGCATTTTCAAGTATATGGGTTGCGGACATCATCTTGTATTCCGGCGTAAGCCTTTTGGCCTCTATCTTGTTATATCCCACTTCCTCAAGAACAAGGACCAGTTCATCTGCCTCTTTATGGGTTGAGAACAGAACATCGATATCCTTGGTGGCGGCTTTTAATCCGTATCTTATCATGGCAGCACCGCCTAATAAATAAAGGTCTACTGGTTTTATCAGGGCATTGCCTACTTTTTCAAGTTCACCGAATACGTAACTTTCATCAAATCCTATTCTTGCCATTTTATGTTATACTCCTCTGCCTTTTGCTTGATATACGAAGGCGACGGCATAAATTTTTCCTCTGGTTGTTTCCAGGTATCCAGCAGGTACAGCATGCTTTTTGAAATGTGGGCTATGCCATACTGGCTTGAAATTTTTAAAAACAGGTCATTATCTGGTTTTGTTTTTAGTATGTATAGTATTACATAGGTCAGGTTCCTTTTGCTGTGTGGGTCTGCGGCGATTGCATGTGCTGCGATTTCTTCATTTGAGAGATCCCTCATTGAATAAAAATAGTGGTTTTCAGCCAGCATGAGGGGAATAGTGCCTGATATTGCAGTTAATCCGGTTGGCCTGATGTTTGGTTGTTTGACCTCACTGTCTGAAGCGAAGAGGAATTCAAAACCATGGGATGTGATAAACCTTGCCTGCGGCGATATTTCCTGCAATGTGGATACTGCAAAGTAGGAACAATAATCTTTAAGAAATTCCCTGATATCTACCAGGTCCTGCGGGAGTTCGTATTCTTTATTGTGGTAGAGCATCATGGCATGTTTTTTGAACTTCCTGATATAGCGGCGGAGTGTTGCTTCTGATATTTGGCTTTCATCCATAAGGCGGGCAAGGTCTGCTTTTCCTGTGGATAGTACTGCCAGGACTTGTATGCCTGACCCTTGCAGGAGTTGAGGGAGGGGCATGTAGCTTCTTTTTTGAAGGATGGCTTTGAGTTTTGCGGCATGCAGGTTGTTGCTCAGTTTGACTTTCTTTGTGATACCTCTGGACGTGACTTCCACGAATCCTTTATGTTTTAGTGAGGTTACCATTCTCGAAATATATCCTGTGGTAACGCTGGTGAGTTTTGCAAGCTCTCCGATGGTGGGCGAATTGTCGAGGAGTAGTATTATGCGAAGTTCCGGTTCTGAAAGTTTGAAATTCATTCGTATGTCAAAATGGTATAATAGTATATAAGTAGTTTACTAATATGATTGTTTTTAGGAATAAACCTGTATAACATTATGTTGAAAAACACTAATTGTAACATTTCTTCGATTTTGGATTTGAGTGATAAAAAATCCTCACATCAATCGTGTCATTAAAGGGATTAGTGAGCTTTCGATAGATCCTTATCACGAAGGAAAACGATTAAAAGGTGGAACTGTAAAGGGGTTAAGGAGCCACCGTGAAGGGGATATAAGAATGATTTTTTCGATATGTGAAGAGTGCCGTCTTAATAATTTTAATAAAATTAGAAATTGTGTTGATTGTGAATCATTACCAACCAATGCTTTAAAATTTTTTGATGCTGATTTTCGGAAGGGGGTATATGATAATTTTTAATCATTATAATTTTGTTTCGTGTTTAAAGATCGGCTAAAACATAAATATAATTAAAATTTAATAACCACTATCGGGAAAAATAATACGCAGATTCATTTACCTGCGGAAAGTGAGTAATATGAACGATAAAGAAAAGCATGTATGCCCTGTTGAAAGTGCTAAGGGCCTTGATAATTTTTTCAGAAAATTGGTCCAGAATCCAAAGAAGATCTTGAAAGATTATGTCAAAGAGGGCATGACAGTCTTGGATGTAGGATGTGGTCCCGGGTTTTTTTCAGTAGAAATAGCTGATATGGTTGGTGCATCAGGCAAAGTGATCGCAGCAGACCTGCAACAGGGAATGCTTGATAAGATTAAGAATAAGATCAAAGGAACAGAGATTGAAAAAATAATTGAGCTGCATAAATGTGAAGAGGACAGAATTGGTATTTCAACAAAGGTTGATCTTGTTCTCGCTTTTTATATGGTTCATGAGGTCCCTGACCAGGATAAGTTCTTAAAAGAAATGTACTCAATACTAAAACCGGATGGAACTTTATTTATTGTAGAGCCGTCATTCCATGTTTCAAAGAAAGCATTTGAAGAAACTGTGAATCGGGCATGTGCCATAGGATTTAGTCAGGTAAAAAAACCGGGAATGATTTTAAGCAAGGCAGTGGTTTTAAAAAAAGACACATAAAGTCACCTAACCCACCACAATAATAATTTCAGGCAGTAATATTATGGAAATAAAAATCGTTATAATACACATATTTTGTATATTATTGATTCTTCTTGGAACCGGTTGCATCGAAGAAGAGTATCCACAAGAAATTGAAATTACACGTACCATCAGAAACATACATGACACCGAAAATACACATAACACCGAATATACACCAGAACCACAATATTCACCGGAAATGCAACAACTAATTGATTTCTTAAAAGTGGATAAAGTAAATGACGGGATTTTTAACAATGACGATCACAGGAGTCTTGATTACTATACAAGCAGCGGTTTTTCAAGAGATCTGGCTAAAAACGCAAAAGAATACGACATCGATATAGGGGCAATATCAATTAGAGATACGATGGCAATAGGAATAGGAACACTATACAATCACGCAATGAACTATTGTATCATAGATGAAAAATTTATCCTGGTAGAACCCCAGACAGATGAAATATTCACATTAGCAGATATAAAAAAATCCCCTGATTTTGAAGATTACAAATATATTTCAATATATCAAGATGCTCAAATGCTGTCAAACTTTGGCAAAGGAAGAGAAACAGTTGACATAGACATATACGGCGGTTACAATGAAAGTGATATAATCAAAAAGTTTCCACCCATATCCGATTAACTTTTAAAAATTGTAGTTATTGTAATTCGTTAGAATTATTCTCTACACTCCCTTCAAGCCACCCCCCTCTGAATAAACACCTGCCTCCGCTCATCCTCCGCCACGTCAAATACAACCTCCCTGCTGCCCGCCTCAACCAACCACCTGCCCGGTAGCACTCACCCCCTGCCAGCCAGCCGCCACACTTGGTTTAAAAGAAATAATACAACAACCCAATCACAGGAAATCCCAGCCCGGATTCCAATTCATCCCACCATCACTCAAGAACAAAATCGTCCAGATCGAACACCAAAAAACCTTTCTCCCTCAAAGCATCTTTCCCTTCTATCCTTTTGGCAATAATACCGAAATACTCCTTCCTTCCCCCTGGATTCCACTTAATTGCCATCGATTTTTCCTTCAGTTTATTAAGGACTCGTAAACAATCACCCATTGAAAGCAAACTCCATTTACACTCAATGAACATCATCTCTTTCGTCTTTTCATTGAAAGCAACCAGGTCAATCTCTACATCCTTGTGCCACCAGCGCCCCATTTGTGTAAAACCAAATGGCCGTACCTCCCACAGGAATTCGGCTGATATTTTCTCAAAAACATGGCCTAGGTAGCGGTTAAAATCAGAACCAAAATCAGGGATAAGAAGATTATTGTATATCAGGCTCTTGTTGGGATAGACAAACCTGAACCAGAATGTAAAATAATTATCTGTGATATAATACCTGGCATTCCTTGATCTCTGGTTCATATCAGTGACCGGGTACTGTGCCTTCACTATGTTCAATATTATAAGGTTTGAGAGATACTGGGATATAATGGAACTGCTAAGTCCCGTAGCATTGACAATATCCCCGAACTTTGTATTCCCGAAGGCCAATGCCTTCAGGATGGAAAAATACTTTGCAGGCTCCCTGAACTCATATTTCAGTAGTATCTCTGCCTCTTCAATAAGCAACCCCTCAACAGAATAGATAGATTCAAGATCGCTAATTTTCTTTATCCTGTACCGGGCTTCTTTCAGGTAATATGGTATTCCGTCTGTGATGCCATATATTTTTACCAGGTCTTCTGCCATGAGTTCAGGGAAGAACGAAGCAGTATGCTTGAACTTCAATGGCTCAACTCTTATCTGTCCTGAACGTCTTCCATATAACGGACTTTTGCTTCCAAGTACATGCTGCTCCATCATGCTTATTGATGAACCGCACAGGATAAGCATTACATTTGAATCGTTAAGATAAAGGTCCCATGCTTTCTGGAAAATAGAGGGAATCGATTTATTGCCGCTTATCAAGTATGGATACTCGTCAATTACAATGATAAGTCTTTTCTCGTTTTTCGACACTTCCTTTAAAGTATCGCCCCAATCCAGATTAGAGGCACTTAAAAGTTCACTGTCAATACCCCCTGCCACAAGTGTCCTGAAGTCTGAAAGATTATCCTGGTCGCTTCTTTCGTCTGCAAGGAAATAGACGGCGTTCTTATCCTTGATAAATTCCCTCAGGAGTTCTGTTTTCCCAATCCTCCTTCTGCCATATATTACTATAAATTCACTCCTGTCTGAGCGGTATGCAGAATCAAGAAAGTTTAATTCATCATTCCTGTTTACAAATACTTTAAACACAATTAGCATAATCGTGTTTAAAGTATTTAATTTTTATGTATTTTTTTGTGCCTGACAATGAATAACATTATCGTTATGTCCCAACAACGTCATGAACACATTCACTTTTTCCCGATCATCACTTCCGTAGATTTGACGACCGCATATACCTCATCACCCTTCTTAATATCCAGCTTATCCACGGCTTCCTTTGTTACCAGTGAAGTTACCACGACAGGCTCGATCAATATCCTGACCTTGGAGATTACATCCCCCTGCTCAATATCAATAACCTCCCCTGGCATCTGGTTGCGAGCCGTGATCTTCAGTCCCACCCCTTCCCAGAACGTCTCATCATCTAAAGTTTCACTGATAATGTTCTTCTGGGATTCGTACTCCTTAAGCATCTCCCTTGCATAATCAGTCAAAAATGTACCCTGGTCCTTTCCACCGCGAACACTTGTAACAATCTCCTTCCCGGAATTTTTCTCAATATTCTTCAACATAAGCCATGCATGTTTATACGAGATATTGACCTTCTTGCATGCTTTGTTCAACGAACCTTCTTCATCTATGGCGTATAAAAGTGCAGCCTTTCCTTCGCCCATCAATGTTTTCCCATCTTCTGTCAGCCACAGCTTTGTTTTAGGTATCATTGTTTATCACATTATAGTCAAGAACTTAATATTTGATAGATAACTTGGACAGAAGTTATCGATAGATAACTTGGACAAAAGTTATCGGTAGATGACTTCGATAGAAATCATCGATACTAATGTCTTGACACTTTGATCTTCAGATTATTATAATTTAACCACAGAGAACACAGAGAACACAGAGCTTGTTTCTGATTTCACTCTCTATGTCCTCTGTGCCCTCTGTGGTTTATTGCTTTTTACTTGTTGGAATTTGCTTTTTATTAGTTAATATTATTTGGTTTTTAACTATATTTATCGCAGCTTAGACTACATGAACGGCTGTTGCTTTAAATGATATGGTCACACGCTTACCCAGCCCAAGCCCCAACTCCAGTGCCGACTGTTTTGTTATGAATGAATTTACCACAAAGCCGCAATCCACCTTTACCCTCAAAAGCGCACCCATCGGCTCAATTTCGATCACCACTCCTTCAAACGCATTCCTGGCACTGCTTTTAACAGGCACTATACTAATTGTCACATTCTCTGGTCGCAGGCACGCATGGACTGTTTCACCAACCGCACACCCTGACACCGCCTCGATCTCACAATTATCCAGGGCAATATTAGTAAGTCCTTCAATGTTAGAAGTGACTGTTCCTTTCAGCACATTTTCAACCCCCATAAAATGAGCGATACGGTCATTAAGCGGTCTGTCAAACACCTCGTTTGCTGCTGCAACCTGTACTATCCTGCCGTCCATCATAACTGCAATGCGATCAGCCAGTATCTGTGCTTCTGTCTGGTTGTGCGTAACATGGATAACCATCAGCTCAGACATGCTGTGTATTTTTTTCAGCAATCGTCTGGTAGTATCCTGGGTCACGGGGTCAAGGGCGCTCAGCGGCTCATCCAGCAGCAGCACATCCGGTTCAATGAGAAGCACGCGCGCGAGCGCAACCCGCTGCTGTTCACCACCTGAAAGTGTCAGCGGATATCTATGCAGAAGGTGTGAGATGTTCAGGTTCTCAGCCATCTTCTCAACCCTGCTGTGATCCCTGATACCTCTCATGCGCAGTCCGAACTCGATATTCTTCCTGACATCCAGGTGCGTGAAAAGGGAATAGTCCTGGTATACAAAACCAATATTGCGCTTTTCAGGCGGCAGTCCTGTGACGTTTTTCTCATTAATAAATATCTCACCGCTGTCCGGTGCATGAAATCCGGCAATAAGTTCAAGCAGGAGCGTCTTCCCGGCACCTGTAGGACCAATTATTACGAAATATTCACCATCCTGCACCTCAAGGTCTATTCCCTTAAGCGCAAATTCTTTCCAGTTCCGGTGCAGACCTTCAATCCTTATCATATATACGCCAGCCCGCGGATAGAAGCCTTACCGCTATGAATATTGTAAGAGTAACCAGTATTAGCAGAACCGCAATAGGTCTTGACGCTGACAGGCCGTACGACAGATACCTGTCATACACAAGTGTCGGACCGATCATCGGATAATATGCTATTATCACGACAGCACCAAACTCACTTATCGCCCGCGCCCAGCACATGATCGAACCTGCCATTATGTGGCGTGCAGCAAGCGGTAGTGTGACAAATAAAAACGCTTTCCACATAGGAGCACCAAGCGAACGGGCTGTGTTCTCAAGTCTGGGGTCTATATTCTGAAACCCCTCACGCACCGAGTTGGTTAAAAAGGGCGCAGATACAAAGAGCATGGCAATGACAATACCGGCAAATGCGTCCCTGAACTGGATATATGACTCGAGCGGAGCGCCAATCAAGCCGTTTGCGCCAAAGATCGTGAGAAGTGCTATGCCAGCTACCGTATGCGGGACCACAACAGGTATATCCAGCACACTTTCAACAAAACCTTTTGCAAAAAAGTCCTTACGTGCAAGGATATATGCCGCAGGTATCCCAAGTACCAGGGATATCAAAGTTGCAACGAGCCCGGCATACATGGATAATGATATAGACTTGATAACAGACTTTTCGCAAGCCGCATTGATAAGTGCAGGTAGGTCAGTGACTACTTGCTCTATCACCATGTTTGCAAGCGTTACAGCTACAAATAACAGCAGCACCAGAGCCAGGAAAAGAAATACAAGCATAAGTGGCTCAGGTGCTTTTCGGCTTGTGAGCATGGGTCTGGTCTGCTTTTTCTTCAACATACAGATGGTGTTATCGAATTCTTATTATATTAAATTTAACTCCACCCAACTCCACCCCGGAAATTTAACCCCACTCCCCGGGTAGAGTCGTCGGTTTATAGTAATGCCCTCAGTTCGGCAGGTACATTTCCTGCATCTTTCGTTACAGCCGGTACGATAGGGGGCTGTCCGTTTTCTATGAATACATTCTGCCCGTCAACGCTAAGCAGCAGTTTAATGAACTCGACTCCGAGCTCTGGCTGCATTGCATTGTCTGGAATGGTAATCCCGTAGACGATCGGCGTGCCGACCACTATATTACCGTTTGCGGTCTTGAGCCTGACTGTATTATAGTCATCCTCATAATCAACTGAGCTCAGGTCTATCTGCGGCGGGAGTTCCACAAACCTGAATCCATGCTGTACTGCAACACTTCTGTAAATATAGAAATAATCGATCTCGCCCGTCTCAAGTGCAGATGAAAGTTCAACCTCCATACTTCTCATCATTATCTTTTTTGTGTTAGGTTCAATATATTCAGAGGCAGGCATTACTGCTGTATATGTTCCATTGTCAAGTGTCATCTCTATTGCGGTATTATCTCCCATAAGGTCGTCAAAGATGCTCTCATCATTATAGTAAGCTTCAGATAGCTGCGTTACCATTACTGAGCGATATCCACAGGGGTCATCGTTCGGATTTGAGAAACCAAATGTCACATCAGGTCTTCGAAGTATATCATACCAGTTGTCCGGACCGACTTCGCTGCTGTATTTACTGTCATCGGTATAGGCTATAACTATCTGGTTCTTCGCAAACGCAAGGTACCAGTTAGTATATTCTGGCATCATCATTGTCGGAATGAGGGTATAATCGGCTGATGCCAGAATATCTGTCTGTTTGTCGAGCTCTGTTATCTTTTTAATGCACGCCCTGCTGCCTGCTGGTTCGCGCTGCACATCCACATTCGGATGAAGCGTTTCGAACTTTTCTTCAAGTTCTGCCATGGGTATGCTAAGGCTGCCTGCATGGAATATCTTTAGTATTGCTTCTTCACCAGATCCGGTGGTTTGAGTGGCGATTATATCGTGAGTGTCCACTTCACTGTCTGGTGTCGTTTCGCTGTCAACGCATCCGGTTACTGAGAATATGGCTATAAACAGTAAGGATATTGTAAGGATTGGTAATATATGATATTTTATTGACATAGTTATGTTCGGATAAACATAATGGTTGATAAAGATTGTTATTTAATTTTATCGTATACGAAATAAATGGAAATCGGAAGCTACTATTCCTGATGTACTATCAGTCACTTCAATCTTTTACTATCAAACTGGTGCCGGACCGGGGCAGGTGTGTAGAACCGGTGCATAGAGCTGATGTATAGGGTAAGTGCAAAGAGTCTATGCATAGAGCAATGTAGAACCAGGAATCATTCATTGAATATGCTTAAATAGCATCCAATAGAAGTCATAGACCACATGATAGGGGCAGAAACTACAAGTAAAAGGCCATTTTTTAAAGAGCCTGACCTGATCATCTTCCTTGTCATAATAATAGCAGCTACAGCCTTGCGCCTATACCAGCTTGATGTTCGCCCTTTCCACCATGATGAGGCTGCTGTAGGCTCATTTGCCTACAAATTGTTCACAAACGGCAATTATGAATACAACCCGGTATTTCACGGTCCGTTTTTGTATTTCCTCACAGTAAGTATATTCAACATCATAGGGGATACCGATTTTGCAGCCCGTGTGGTCCCTGCACTGACCGGCGTTGGTATGGTGCTGCTGGTATATCCTTTCAGGCATTACCTCGGCCGCCCGGGCTGGCTTATCACGGCAGCGTTCTTCGCCTTCTCCCCTTCTTTCCTGTACTACTCCCGTTTCTTCCGTAATGACATATTCATCACATTCTTTACTCTCACAGCCGTGGTGTGTGCGGTAAAATATCTTGAGCAACGAAATAATCCCAACCGGCTAATTTATGTAACACTGGGCTCTGCCGCACTGGCATTTTCAGTTACTGCAAAAGAGAATGCATACGTTACCATTGCACTGCTGGGCTTTCCTGTCGGAATGTATGTATTGTACAGGATATGGCTGCTCTACCGCACACGACACCAGCAACCTGGTATCATCGCATCTCTTGAGAAGAACATGTTTAGGATATTGATGGATACCGGTCTGTTCATAGTAGTGTTCCTTGCTATTTACGTGACATTCTACTCTTACTTCTTTAAAGACTTTGAAGCTGTAAAGGTTGCCACTTTCAGTGCCTTTTCCCACTGGTATGAAATGCATGAGATAGAACGTATCGGAGGGCCGCTGTATTACTATATCCCCTTGCTTTTCCTGTATGAACTTCCAGTAGCCTTGTTTGCCTTTATAGGAAGTATAGACTACATTAAACGTTTTATTAGAAGCAGGGAAAATCCAATGATGGTCTTCCTGGTCTACTGGCTGGCTGCCAGCCTTGCAGCCTATGCCTACATAGGTGAGAAGGTACCCTGGCTGATATTGCATCCTCTTCTTCCGGCAGTACTGATCGCAGGCGCATATCTGGGCGAGGTCGTGCCTTCCCTGAAACAGCGGCCAAGATGGGCTGAGGCCGCCTTTGTGGTCATAATGGTATTATGTTTCGCTTTTTTCCTGTATACCAGCTATAACCTGAACTACAAGAACTTTTCAGACCCTGCCGAACCATTGATACAGGCCAGCCAGCCGCCCCAGAAATTCCAGCACTTCATGGTCACCCTGCATGAAACTGCTGATAAACACAAAGGCTTTTATACTGAGATACAGGTCACGGACAATGAGATGGATACGCAGTTTTTATGGCAGATACGCCATTACAAAAATGTAAAATGGAGGGTGAACCTGGAAAATGATCCGGCACTGGATGCACCTATTGTAGTAGCCCATGACGAGGATGCTGATTATGTGGAGAAGGTAGTGGATGATGAGTACCAGCGGCTGGACAGTGCAAAGATGGCATGGTATTGGTTTAAGCCTGGTGACATCAATTACAGGTTCATTATGTACCGCCAGCTTGACAGGCCCCAGAGTGAGTATGGAGTGGTGCTTTTCTACAGATAATAATGAATAAGGTAATTAATAAAGGCTGGATGTGAAAACATGGGCAAGATTGTAATAATTGGCGGCGGTCTGGCCGGACTTGCAGCGGCATACCGGCTTTCGGATGAACATCAGGTAACCTTGGTAGAAAAGGACGATGCACTGGGTGGTATGGCACAGAGTTACCACATTGATGAACATACCGAGGGTCATACTGAGGGTCACATTGATAACCAAACTGATGATTATTATATCGAGAAATATTACCATCATTTTTTTTCAAGTGATACCGAACTGATGGGACTAATTGACGAACTGGGCCTGGCAGGGCGCTTGCAGTGGGTCAAGGGTACCACAGGCTATTACTGGAGCGGCAAGGCATATCCCATGAACACGCCTCTGGAGATACTCAAGTTCCCGCCCATGTCCCTGTTAGATATATTCAGGCTGGGGCTGCTGGTATTGCGGACAAAGCTTGTCAGGGATGTCAGGTCATACGATGACATCACTGCAGGTGAATGGATATTAAAGATCGCAGGCAGTGGTGTTTACAATAATTTTTTCCAGCCGCTCCTGAACAGCAAGTTCGGATCGAACGCCGACAGGGTCAGTGCTGCCTGGTTACTGGGCAGGGTCAAGATACGTTCAAACCGTGGCGCAGAAGGTGAGAGATTGGGATATATAAGGGGTGGGTTCTACCATCTGATAGCTGCGCTGGCTGATTCAATAAGGGAACGTGGCGGGCGTATCATAACAGGTAACGGTGCCAAGGAGATATTAATGGAAGACGGCCGGGTTTCAGGTCTAAGGCTTGAAGAAGGTTCTTTGTCGTGTGATACTGTGATATCCACAGTACCTCCTGTAGCCCTGGCGTCCCTGGTAGAACCGGGCATTCCTGGATTTGACCCGACAGCCATACATTACCAGGGTACATGCTGTGCCCTGCTTGGGATGGCAAAGCCTTTGATGACAGATGGTACTTACTGGTTGAACATCAAGGCCGATGTGCCGTTCGGGGCGCTTATAGAGCATACTAATTTCATGCCGCCATCTGATTATGCAGGAGAGCACCTGCTCTATATTGCTTCGTATTTCCAGGACCATGATGACCCGCTGTACACCCGGAGCGAGGAGGAAGTTATCGAGATGTTCCTGGATGGGCTTGAGAGAATGTACTCTAATTTTGACAGGTCGGCAGTACTCTGGTGGGAACTGGGGCGGGATGCACTGACTGCTCCTGTGTATGAGACCGGGTATGCTGAGCGGGTACTGCCGTATAAGACCGGTGTCGATGGGCTGTACCTTGCAGGCATGTTCTCTGAGGCTAATTATCCAGAGCGCAGCATGAACGGTTCTGTCAGGGCAGGATATGAAGCGGCCGATGCTGTTGTGCGGGATAGCTGAAGAGAATGCAACAGCAAATGCAAATGCAACTGAATCGATGACTATCACAGCTACAGCAACAGTACTTCCAACTGAAACAACATTAGTTGAACCAAAGTTCAGGGTGGGTCTTACTGTTACTCTGCATCCGGTTAATGATGTTGTTGATAAGTCACAAAATGAACTTGTTGAACTTCATATGGACAACCCATCCCTGAATTATGTGACATTTAATGTAGATGCAAGGATAAGTGTTCTATCAGGAATTCATGTGTATGGAGAAGGATTTGGTCAAGCAGGGCTGGCAGGTAATATATACGTATATACAGAACTTTCTCTATCCCGCCAGGAAAGGCTAAGACAATTTATATCAATATTAAAGGAGATAAAACTGGATTAGAGGCAGTGCTTGCAATCACCGGATTATTAGCGATATATATGAGAAAAAGAATATGAAAAGAATTCCATTCCACAACAGAGAAAAGGAACTTAAAGAGGTCATGAAGATACTGGAGGCAGAGCCGTCCCTCATTACCTTCATCTACGGACCGATAAACTCAGGAAAAACTACGCTGGTAAGCCACCTGATCGATCAACTGCCTGAAGAATACGTGGTATTCTACATTAACCTGAGAGGGAGATTTATTTCGGATTACAGGGATTTTATTAAGGTTTTATTCAAAATTGAAAAGGAAAAAAATTATAAAGAAGTTCTAAAAACAATCTCTGAAATATCTGCAGAGACGTTGAAATTCAGCGGAATCCCGGTTGCTGAAAGTGTTATGAATGCACTTTTCAAGGAAAAATCTTACGAGGATGTATTTGAATTTTTGGAGGAGTACTTTGCAACAATCGCTAAAAATAAGACACCTGTGCTTATCATCGACGAATTGCAGGTGGTCGGGGATCTGAAGATTGATGGGTTGCTGATGTATAAGTTATTTAACTTTTTCATACGATTGACAAAAGAGTTACATCTGTGTCACATCTTTGCTGTTTCATCTGATTCACTCTTTATCGAAAACGTCTACAGTGAGGCAATGCTTGATGGGAGGTGCAGATATCTGCTAGTGGATGATTTTGATTACGAAACTGCTACCGCGCTTCTGGAGAGGAATGGTTTTACTGATGATGAGAAGGCGGTTGCATGGGAATACTGCGGCGGAAAGCCGGTATGTTTAATGGAGCTGATCTATGCCGATGACAGGGAACGGATAGCAAAGGATATGCTGAAGACAAGAGTAACCCAGCTCAAGGATTTACTCGACTATCTGGATTATACAAAACCGAGAATAATGATCGGAGATGATGAATACCTGGTTGAAAAGGGGGATATTGCTGATATCCTTAACAGGTTTGTAGATACGGAATATATCGATGATGAAGGTTTGAACAGACCTGCAAAGCATTTCCTGATCAAGGATAACATTTTGTTCCTTGATCCGCATACTGGAGTCATCAAACCGCAATCACGTCTGAATCTGCTTGCGATACGAGAAGTTCTAAAGGATGTGTGAAACCGAACTGGTTATAGGGATATTGGTTGTAATCGAAATTATGGTTGAAACGACTGCAGGCGTGCAGGCGCAGAGTGATGATGGGCTGTACCTTGCAGGCATGTTCTCTGAGGCTAATTATCCAGAGCGCAGCATGAACGGTTCTGTCAGGGCAGGATATGAAGCGGCCGGTGCTGTTGCGTTGGATAGCTGAAGAGAATGCAACTGAATCGATGACTGTTACAGCTACAGTAGCAGTACTTTCAACCCACTCGCTTTAAAATCTATATGCCGAGGTATGACTTGACACTAGAATCTTACACCTACAGTTTGAAATAACTAGAATTCGGCTGTTTTGGGGTGGGTCTATTGATAGTGGTTTTTAGATGGTTTAGCTTTAGCTTTTTTAGGTTTTTGAGTGAAATCGAATGGGTACGGATGTTTTTTAATCTCTCAAAGTCTGTTTGGTTCATATGAACCTATGTCAAGATAAAGCCACTAACAACACCAAGTCTTATTCAAGTCTGGTGTCCCGTAACTACCCCCTAAAAATCCTGCCCACATACCGAACAGCAACACATACCTCATCGCATACCCTGCACCCGTCACACTCATCCCCCACCCTGATGCGCCCTTCCTCAAAACTAATAGCATGTTTCGGGCAGGCTTTCTCGCAGATCCCGCACCCAGTACACTTCACCGACCTCGTCAACTGCCTGGCAGCCGCTTCAAAAAGCTTCTTAGTCGTCCCCCTGTCCCCCGCAGTGACATGAAAAGTACCGTCCGTATACAGTTTCACACTCCCCCCACCTATCTGGACCACCAGCACACCCAGTTCCTCCGAATAACGGACCTCACCCAGCAGTCTTATCAAGATCAAAACTTTTTCGAACAGAATGTCTTTTAATTATTCAAAACAAGTCCTAAAGGGTGAATAAAAAATGAAATATAAAGTAGTGGTTAGTGAGGGAGAAGATGGATGGTATGTTGTGGAATGTCCCTCCATTCCAGGGTGTATATCACAAGGCAAAACTATTAAAGAGGCACTGGATAACATAAAAGATGCAATTTATGGCTGTTTGGAAGTGATGAATGAAAGGATAAAAATTCAAGGTAATGCGAGACTAATGGAAGTGAGTGTTTAGTGACAAAACTGCCTAGAATTTCAGGTATGAAAATTTAGTTTTTCAAATTATTATATTTTAAAAGTGTTATGCTTAATTTCATCTACTCGTACTAACCCAACCTCCAGCCTCGTTGATGCCTCGGATTTAAGCGATAGCAACGTCCGGCGCCCGTGACGATCTGATAATCCAAAATCAACGCACCCCACTCAAAATGCATCATCAGGTCGTATTCAAGTCCGGGGTCCGTAACTACCCCTCTAAAATCCTACCCACATACCTGACAGCAACACACACCTCATCGCACACCCCGCACCCGTCACACTCATCCCCCACCCTGACGCGCCCCTCCTCAAAAATAATAGCATGTTTCGGGCAGGCCTTCTCACATATCCCGCACCCAGTACACTTCACCGCCCTCGTCAACTGCCTGGCAGCCGCTTCAAAAAGCTCTTCAGTCGTCTCCCTGTCCCCCGCAGTGACCTGGAAAGTACCATCCGTGTACAGCTTCACACTCCCTTCATCGGTCAGGACCACCAGCACACCCAGCTCCTCAGAATAACGGATCTCACCCAGCATCCTCATCATTTCCACAGCATCCACAGGCCTGACCCCCCTGGCAGTACCCTCGATACTGTACCCCCCAGCCTTGCATGGAGATATGCCAGAAACCACCCTTATCCTGAAGGCTTCATCCCCTGCATCCTTTGGGACAATATCAATACCCAACTGCTGGGCCAGCAATCTCATCTTAGGAGGATGCTCCCGCCAGCGCCAGAACCCGTGGTCGATGTAACCGCCCGGGAGCCCCAGGCGCTCAGCCCAGTCCCGCAGGTATGTATCCCACCTCTGGTACAGGTCAGGGTGCAGTTCAGGCATGCGCCCGTATTCCGCACCCAGGGCCGCCGGGCACAGCCAGCAGCCCACCCGCTCAAACCCCATGTCATACAGTGGATTGTATTCCAGGCCCCGCCAGTGTATGTACAGCCACACTTCAAGCGCACGCCAGTCGCGGATGGGGTATACATTCACCTGCCCCGGCACCAGGGGATTTCCCTCAGTAGCAGGGATGCGGGCACGACTGAATGATTCATACTTGCGTTTTCCATCAATGGTCAGGTAATTCCCCTTCTCTGGTATCTCACCAGCAGGGGCCAGCTTGCAGACCTTGCAGCACCACCTGTAATCCTTGGCAGGGGGCCCAAAGTCAGGCAAATGCTGCCAGAACACGTCCCCTGCATCCAGTTCATCCAGTTCAATATCATTATCATTGCAAAACTTTCGCGCATATTCCACAGTCTCAGGAAATTCCAGGCCTGTATTGATGAAATATGCCTTAGGGCTGTGTTTCAATGCGCTTTTAGTCAGGTCCAGCACCACCAGGCTATCCTTGCCGCCGCTGAAGGACACATACACGGGTCTACCACGGTATTCCTGTTGGTTAGCCATACCCTTTATAGTGTTCATAGCATTCTTGCCCAGGCGTTGGATGGCAGGCGCGTTGGCCCTGACCACCTTGTCCATCGTTGGAACCACATCTTTTAACCGGGCCCGGCTTTTCCCTATCTTCCTGACCCTGACCGCAGGTGTGGCGGTTTGCCCCATCGCTTTTGCATCCAGCAGCGCAAAACCTACACCCGTCATTTTTCCCTTCCTGACAATGATATCATCACCCTGCCTGATATCATCAGAACACCACTGTATCACATCAGAACTAACGGTCTTACCGCTGAGATGGCCGGGAACATCTGAGAGCTCAACGGTCCTGTGCCTGGTATACTGTGCCATGAGGGCGGCCCCATCCATTGAAAGGTCAAACTGCCAGTCCAGGATTTTCAGGTCAAAGCGCAGTATCCCAAACACCAGCCCGTCCACTATTACCTGGTCGGTCTTATCCTCACCACCAATTTTATTGAGCAGGACGATACGCTCACCCAACGGGTCAATACCGTAGCGGGCAGTCAGGATATCAAGCAGGATGCCGCACTCATAAGGTGAGCAGAACCGCACATCTCCAGGCGGTCCCAGGTCAATTCTCTCACCTGTTGAGCCACATAGTGCACACTCGATACTGATAAGTGGGAGATTGCAGTCCGGGCACCAGTGAATGGATACATCCTTTCCGGGTTTGAATTGTCTTTTATTGCGTTGTTCGGTCATTTGGTATGTAAGTATTGCAGGTATATATCGTTAAAACTACCATTATATCCATTACCGGGTTTCATTGACGTATGGGAAAGTATATACTTTCCTGCAGGCTTAGAAAATGCGCATAAAGTGAGCATTTCCTTGAATTTTACCTGACGATTGGAATGAACATCCAATGGACCCGGCGGGATTCGAACCCGCGGCCTTCACGTTGCGAACGTGACGATCTACCCCTGATCTACGAGCCCAAAAAAGAAATTATCGGGACATTTTCCTGCCCCGAAATCCAGTTATAGTCAAAAACCAGACAATCCAAACTATCTTTGCGGACTTCGCGCTCTTTGCGGTGAACAAAATCATACACCGCAAAGAACGCAAAGAGCGCAAAGTGTTCAGGATATATGTCAAAGATATTATGTTCTTGACTATAAATCAGTAACTGGTTATCAATTGATAATTACAGGCGCCCCAGTTCGATAACTGAAACACTTTCAACTTCATCGACTGCTGCAAAAGCCTCTTCCACCTTATCGGTACCACCCTCGATATCACCCACGACGACAACGGCAATAACGGCTTTCAGGCCAAAGGCTATGGGCTCCTCGGAAAAACCGTGGAGTCTTACACCCTCAGGTATGACCGCTTCCAGTCTCACTTTCAGGGCATCAAGGTCGGTTTCCACGCCAGCCGGCATGATCTTGATCTTAGCTGCTACTTCGCCCACACTATTCACCTCAGGGTCCCTGGAACTGGCATCCCGGACATGTATACGGGTTACTCTGGTGTCTGCACATTGCACATCTTCCAATTTCCCTGGCACATGATGGGCACGGGAAACGCACATACCCTTTCTCGATAAGTTTTACTCCGCATGAAATACAGTACTCTGCTTTCTGGGTCATCCTTGTTAATTCTCCTATTAGATTTCGGTATTAGTATGATTATACTGACTTAAAACTTGTTCCTGCCATATATCAATGTGCCCCCGGTAACACCGCCTTTCAACACTTCGATAACTCTATCAAAGTACCTGCCGTTTATCACCATACAATCCATTCCATGTGTCATAAGGAAAGCGGGCAGCTCCTTATCCACACAGGTCTCCTCACTGCCAGCCAGATCGCCGGCATATATCTGCTGCACCAGTTCACCATCCAGGTAAATACCATCTACATCTGTGACTTTTATCAGCATGCTGCTAGTCCTTTGTGCAACCCAGGCCGAAATGGTGTCTGATGTCACGTCCCATGAATGTTCCAGGCCGCTGTCGTCCTTTCGCAATATTGTGTATGGCAACAAAATACTTACACCCGGTTCGTGTATCTCCAGGTCATTAGTAAGTGGTACGCCTGAGATGTCTGACAGGTAATAGGCATACTGTTCCATGGCCAGTATTGCCATCCAGTGTGCCGCATCCCCTGAAATACCTGATATCTCCTGGAAACTCCTCACATTGTCTGCGAATACGGCCCCACCTGGAATAATAAGGACTGATTGTAGGTTCTGGCAGGTTATGTCATTGAGCGTCCTGATAAGTGGGGAGGCACAGTCCATCAGGCTGCCACCCAGTTTTATTACTACCCTGGAGTCATCGGTCATTATGCTGGTCATTGGTGGGCTAACATATATATGCTGTCAATATTCACGCAGTACAGGCAGCAAGAAAATCCCCCCTATGACGGACTAACTTGAGTATACAAATTCATACATTGATCACAAAAAATATCAGAACATGAAAAACCGTTTTATATCAAGAACCCGGTTTCGCTCTTTGTCTTGATGTCCACCAGGATAAAATTTTTCATATTACTGCGCCTGATATCAGCAATATCCTTCAACTTGACACCTTCCACAAATGAAACTTCACTGACCTGCTCATGGAACTCATCAAAATCCAGCTTGACCTTTAAACCTTTCAATCTAAGTGTAATAGGCAAAGGAGACAATACTTCATTGATCGCAGACACCTGGTCCTCTATTTCTTTTTTCACCCTTGGTGGCATAACAGAAAGCAAGTCCTTACCAATCTCTTCCCGTTCCTTATCAAATATCTCTCCAACAACATCGACCACCCGGTCCATGGCAAACATCTCTTCCCCTTTTCGCAGCCTGTGGGCAATACGACCCAGGTTAGCCACATAAACATCCGCATTTGGTATATCTGCAATATCTATCTCAGGAGCCCCTGTTACCACTATGGGAATATCGATACCTTCGAACAACTTTGGCTTGCTATCTGTGATGCAGTGTTTGAAATTACCAAAAACATATACTGCCACATCATGCTCATTGATCAGTTCACGCTCATGTGCAGATATCTGGCACGTCCTTGCGCCCACGCCCCGAGCCAGCCCTACCATATTGGTCTTTGCACCTTTGCGGCGCAAAAACTCGGCAATATCACAGTCCGGGTGTGGCAAATGATGGTATGCAAGTGTTGGTGCCACAACAGCGATCTCTGTGCCGGATAGAGGTGCACGGGTTAACACACCCAGCAATTTCTTTGTCATATCCTCAACAAGCCCGGTATCCTTGATCGGAACCAGCATTATGATGACAACTTCAGTCTGCATTATATTCTTCTGGAGAATATAACCACCTAGATCCTCTACCAGCTCTTCGATCAGGTTATGTTTATAGACCCCACCTTCATACATCATTGGTTCAAGCATTGAGCCCCACCTCATGCAGCAATTGATCGCGCATACTTACAGCCTTGTCCTTCCAATCCTGTTTAATAGGATCCTCGGAAGCCACGAAAAGAATATATTCATCTGTCAGTTGATGGTACCTGACCCTGAAACCCTCCGGAATGATCCTCAACATTGCATCAACGATCCTGTCATTGATCTCCTGAACTTTTTCATCAATCACTATATCTCCAAGCAAATCAACCTCAGTCATATAATCCGGAGTTTCCACAACGATCGTCGTTCTTTCCTCTTGTGAGATATTGCCCCTGCCATAGCGTTCCCACAATTTATTCAGCAGTTGAGGTATATAAGCTTCCTTGTGAAGGAAAATTAACACTTCAGATTTACCGTATCCGCCAATCTCCAGGTCAGCAAAATCACTAATTTTAACAGACGGTATTCCTTTCTTGCGCAGACCAAGGAAAATGAATACGGGTTCGGTCACATCCACAAAAGCCCTGACCTTTAAAAGAACTCTGCCCAGCGCCAGGTCGGACAGTACATCTATTATCACTCTCCTATAGATATCTGCACCTACTTCTTCTGGTGATTCCACGATTATTGTATCATCTTCCATCTATATGACTCCCCAGCGGGTCTATTTATCAATAAAACCTGAAACCAGTAATGCCGCACCCACAGCACCGATGTACTGGGAATGAGGTGGTACCGTAACCTTGATCTTTAGCAGTTCCTCCATGGCCTTGGGTACACCCTCGATAAGCGATGACCCGCCTACCATGATCAGTGGTTCCTTAACGTCGATCTCCTGCAATTGCTGCTCATATACCTGTTCCACTACACTGTAACAGGCGGCTGCTGCTACATCCTCCTGGGCTGAGCCTTTTGCAAGGGAATTGACCAGGCTCTGTATGCCGAACACTATGCAGTAACTGTTCATTTCCACATTCTGCTGCATTCCCTTAACAGCCAGATCACCTAGTTCTGTAATATCCACACCCAGTCGCTTTGATGTCATCTCCAGGAATCGGCCTGATGCCCCGGCACAAATACCGCCCATAGTGAACATACCAGGGATACCATCCTGCACAGCGATGGCCTTATTGTCCATACCTCCAATATCTATGACAGTGGACGGTCCATGCTGACTTTTGGCAAGATAGACCGCTCCTTTTGAGTTGACAGTGATCTCTTCCTGGACCAGGTCTGCATTGAACTCTTCGTTCAGCAGGAACCTTCCGTAACCGGTAACACCTATGGCCTGTATCTCATCCCTGGTAATACCCGCCTCAACCAGGGCATTGTCCAGTGCCTCATCGGCACTTTCCACCACCTTGATGGTGGGAACCCAACCTGTGCCTATGATCTCATCATCCTTCATTATCACGGCCTTGGTGGTAGTCGACCCCGAATCGATGCCAGCAGTCAAACCTTCCTGCTTCTCCCTGGCAAGCAAGCTGCGACGCCTGGCAGTAGTGGTCAGTGCTTCCAGTCTGGTAAGTAGGGTACTTGACGTTGTACGTTCAGTAAACGAATAACTTATGACAGGAATCTTCGAGTTGGCATAAATATACCTGCGAATCTCATTTCGCACCAGGGCACCTTCGGCACACCTGAAGCATGAAGCTATCAATACGGCATCAGCCATGGTCTTTCCTTCCACAATTGATTTTGCCCTTGCTATCATCAATTTCAGATCAGGGCTTGCCACCTTGAACCCGAAATCATTCTCAACATTCCTTACGTCCTCTATGGATATCTCAGGGAAGAAGATTTCAGCATTAACCACATTGGCAGCAGTATCTATCTCTTTCTGGATACCACTGTATTCACTACCACAGGAAAGCTGGGCAATCTTGACAAGATTTTCTTTTGCCATATCACTTATCCCCCTTTCCAAGTCCGTCTGTAAAATCATGTATCATATGCACAAATGCCTTTGCATCCTCTTCAGTGCGGGGATAATCCAGTTCCAGTATGGGTATATTCTTTGTCCTGACCAAGAAGTTGACAAGCTCATTAGTGCGGGCGCAGCCCATACATCCGAAGGCTATGTCTGGCTCCATGACAATAACGGCTGCCTCGGCCTCCTCGAGCAATGGACCAAGCAGCGCCATCCTGCCTCTTACACCGGAAGGTACTTCAACGGCTGCATATTTCAGTCCGATCTTCGGGTCTTCGGGTGTAATATTAATTGGCGGCGAATCCAGTCCTGCCGTACGGATTTTTTTCCCGACCTCCCGCATTACAGCAAGAGGTTCATGACCGAACCTGTCTATAAGGTCTGATAAAATCAGACTGTTACTGGGGTAAATAAAAACCTTAACCATCTCGATAACCTCATTTGGACTGTGCAACCTCTTTTTCAATAATGTCTTTGAATGTTTCTATGTGTATGGGTAAAGACCTGGTCATTTTCGTTCCCTTGCCCTCCCCTCTCTCGATCTCTTCAAGTGCTGATGTGATATATGGCAAAAACGGAAATTCAAGCTCGTGCTGATGGAACCCGGGTTTGGGTCCACCTCCCCGCCCGACCCTGCACCGGTACGGATCGCCAGGCGGCACACCCCTTTCCTTAATAAATATCCGGTTGGGGTCAAGAGTCCGCATCTCCCTGGCAACTTCATCTACTACAGACCTTTTTCCCTCGATAATAAGACCAAAACAAGTCTCTTTTACTGTGATATCAGCTTTGCTTTCATATATCCTGATAACAAGATCGCTGGGAAGGGTAAAGGTGGAGTGCAGGACTATCATTTTACTTATAATATCATCATCGTTCATCCTTTTCTACCTCCGTGACATATATCACATCTCCCTGTTTGACCCCATCCAGTTTTTCAAGATCCCGGACAATTCCGATTATATTAGTAGCATGGAACTTCTCGCCAGTTGGACCATACCGGTTATCATCAAAGGATTTTGTACCGATCAGACCGTACTGATTTGACGCCTGGTTGGTCACGCCAACTTCACCTGACAGGACCACATCTTTTGGAGTATTTTCAGGCATGATCTCCTTGTATCCCTCTACCCGTTTAATTGTCTTGAAAATAGTAGTATTCTCATATGTGAAATGTACAGGCAAAGGTGCTATCGGACGATCCTTCAGCCTGAGTGCATGTTGGAAATATTCAATGGTGATCGGTGCCTTATCCTGATAAAAATTGATGTGTAACAATTGTTTGGGTGGAATACATAACACAGAAACTTTTTTCGCTTCAATAATTTGCATTGTGGTAAAGGGCAGTTGTTCAACAACAATGGCATCCTCTGCCATATAACCATCAAATGTGATCTGAAGTCCTTTTTGCTCTGCCAGTGCTTTTGCCTCATCGATCGTCATGCCCTGGAACATGATCCTTTCAGGCGAGACCCTTACTTCCAGTTTGTTCCCTTTTTCTGCCAGCTTGATAAGCTGGATTCCCTTATTGACGTTTCCCACGATCGAATGCACCACACTACTGGGCCGGTCATCCTTATAAATAAAAACACGTCCCAATCCCGAACCCTTGTTTCGCACTGCAATAGCACCTTCAGACCTGGAATCCAGGGACTCGAAGGGACAATCTTCACCATTTAATAGGTTGTCTACTATGTAGGAACTGGAGATGTCGTCCACTTTGATTATTCCGTCACCTATCAGTCCAAGGAAATGTTCAGAACCATAAGGTGAATCCTTCCTGAGTTCTATTGAAAGGTAGGTGAATATCTTCATCCCATTTTCAAGAGGAGTATCCATGTCAGTGGTGGTGATCTTATCAGTTAGTGTTTCCCACCGTATGACAGGCTCTATCTTGTTGATCGTGTCCCCTTGTTCCAGTTTCGCAATTATATTCTTGCCGCTTATAACCCTTGCAAAAACACCCCCGTCCGCTGGCGAACCATGAGACGCAGTATGACGGTTCTTCGATACCACCACATATGTGTTCTTTGCATCATAACCCCCGGCCCCGAATACCAGGTCATATCTCTGATAATCAAAGGTTCCCCTGTCCGGTGTGATATTAGTAGGAATGGGGCCAAAAGCCAATGCATCGATAGTGGCCCAGTGGGCACGTAATTGTTTTCCTACAATTTGACTAAGCCAGGTGGACACCAGTTCAGGTTTTTCAGGATCTACCTCTATCTTGAACTCGCCTTTGTTTGTCTGGACACTGTACTCAGTGGTCTGTTCCTCTTTCTCTTCGTCACCTTTTACAATGCCTATCGTTGCCCTGCTAATGCAGGAAGTTTGTGTTTTAGTGAGAAGATCGCCAAGAGATGCCCCTTCTTCTATTTCAACAGAGACCTCGTTCAGTTCTACAGTGATAGTGCTTGTCAATAATCCTCCTCCATGTGAAACAGCTACTCTATAATGCTAATGTACTATAATAAGTAATACTATTGGGTGATGCTACAGGAGAATCACCCTGATTACCAATATTATTCGTATTTGTGTGAACAAACTATAAATCTTTAGATATCCCTTCAAGTGCCTCTTCTCTTTCATCTCTTGTCAGATGGCTCAGCACCTCTGAAGTTTCACCGATATCTACTATCTTGCCAAGTCTCATAAGTGCTGCCCTGTCGCATACCTCGGCAACAAAATCCATATCATGGGACACAATAACAAAAGTCTCACCCAATGTTTCCCTTGCGTGTAGAATGGATTTAGAAACCTCAATCTTTGTAATAGGGTCCATGGTACCTGTGGGTTCGTCAAATACCAGTATCCTGGGCTCCTTCATTAATACTTGTGCCATCGCTACCCTGTGATTCTCACCTTCACTGAGTTCATTCGGCATTTTTTGCAGTATGTCTGTGGCTTTTCTCTCTGAAAATCCTGCAGTCATCAGGGTTTGGATAGCCTTGCGTTCTCCCAGTTCGTGTGGAAGTTCCAGACCAATTGACTCGGTCAGGTTATCCACTACGTTCCTGTGGGGATACAGGCTGTATTCCTGGTGAAGCATACCAACATATTTGGTGGCCCTTCCCTTACCATGTGGACCCAATACAGTCATATCCACCCAATCATCTCCTATCTTGATGTGTATATCACCGGTAGTAGGTTGTAACAGACCTGTTATTATCTTGGATGTGGTAGTCTTGCCTGCGCCGCTTACTCCTATCAGGCCGAAAATCTCTCCTTCCCTTACCTCAAAGTCTATATCATTAACAGCATTGACTACACCTCTATCAAGTGAGAAATATTTCATCTTGAGGCCTTTAGCCTTTATAATTAAATCACCAACAGTGTAATCATGTTTCTCGATTACAGAGGCTTCTTTCATGAATGTGGAACAAACCTCTTTTGGATCACCCTGGGCTACTATCTTCCCATCTTCTAAGAGTATTGCCGTATCTGACAGCTCTTCAATAACGTGGGGCCAGTGTGAAGTAATGATAAGGGACATATTATACTGCTTCACAGAGTTCATTATACTATTATGAACAAGTTCGGCTGTTTTTGGGTCAAGTGTACCTGTAGGTTCATCGGCCAGTAGCATCATGGGATCCTTGACAAGCTGTCTTGCCAGTACTACCCGCTGTTTCTCACCACCGCTTAACTCCCTGGCAATATGCATCATACGGTGAGACAGGTTTACCTGATCCAGCAGGTCGGCAGCTTTATGAATAGCTGAAGGCCCTTTTTCCCCGATCTCGTTAAGTGCATTCATCACGTTTACTATGACCCTGTCATCGCCGTATAGTGCAAATGTACGCTGCAGCATAATAGCAAGCCGCCGGGTTATGTCTCTTCTGACGGGATCGTGGAGTGGAAGTGATACAAAATCTGCAACTATTTCTTTCAGTTCACTATCACATTTTTTGCAGGAATTGCCTGCATGACTTGCGGGTTCGATCTGGCCGCAGGATTCGCAACGGGCTACATGGTATAGTAGCTGTCCTGATATACGATCGAATTTTTCAACACCTCTCAGGACGTGCATCAGGATTGATTTCCCTGAACCGCTTTTTCCAAGTACTCCAATAGCTTCGCCTTCATTGATCGTCAGATTTATATTTTTCAATACATCAACATCATCAAAGCCTACCGATAAGTCCTTAATTTCAATAAAAACTGACATTTATCTCTCCTCTTGTATAGGTTTACTAGTATGGTTATATAGCTGAATAATAATGTACATATCCTAAGCACAACCGCAATGCACTATATACAAGTCACTGTTAATTCTTTAGTAGTATATAAGTGCATATATTTTTGGTACTACATTGATACAATCAATACATAAATATAACGATAATACATTAAAAAGCGAACGATTGTCATTGAAAATTACTGCATTTAATTTAGAAATTATTTCATTGAGTTGAGTTGTGCTTCAATCTTCTCTTTGAGAAGGGCGCTGAGGACTTTCCCATCCACACTGCCTCTGAATTCCTTCATGACCTCTCCCATTAACGGTCCGACGGCAGCAAGACCTCGTTCTTTTACAAAATCAATCCGTTGATCTATGATATTTTCCACATGTCGTTCAATGTCTTCAATGCGTTTCTGTCCCAAACCCATATTTTTTGCAACATCATCAACATCCATTTCCGGGTGTTGTGCAATTTCGATCAACAGATCAGGTATTACTTCTTTTGCAGCACCGCCAGAAACGAATAATTTGAAAACTTCAACATAATGATGCGGCTCTACTTTATCTATATTAAATTCATGAGTCAATCCGCTTTCCCGTCTGAGTTTAGTAAGAGTATTCACAAGTGTACTTGCAACCAGTGTTGGATCAATACCAGGCACTTCTGCTATAATTAATTCAAATAATTCTAAATGTTTCGAAGCCACAATTCCAGCCAGTTCTTCGTTCAATCCCAATTCTTCCATGTACCTGGCTTTCCGTTCCGGTAATAGCTCAGGCAGTTCAATTGAATCCAGCATATCCCTGGTCACCACTACAGACGGCACATCAGTTTCGGGATACATCCTGGCCGCCCCGGGCAGAGGTCTCATATATGCAGAGTTACCGTCAGGCAGTCCCCTCCTTGTCTCTTCGGGAATGCCCTCCAGTGCTAAACGTGCCCGCTCGACCACCATTTGCAGGGCACCCTGTGCCCTGTCTTCCAGGTCTGCAACTAATATAACACAGTCCCCGTCCCCGGCACCTACTGCCTCGCGCACGGTATCCACTTCCTGATCGGTTATGCCGTATGCAGGCAGTTCATCTGTATGGAATATTCCGCCAACACCTGATTTCTTGGCATAGTCTGAGAACTCGGTACCCAGCCTTCGCGCTGGCTGTATCTCGCGGCCCACTTGCCCTGCAAAACCCGGCAGGTTCAATGCCAGTACAATACCGTGCTTCAGTGCTTTCTTAATGACCTTTGACTGGGTTTGGGTGAACAGTTGTGTGACATTGACAATATCCCCGGGAACCGAAGCATTAACGGATTGCAGTTTTTCCATAATGTCAAGCAGGTTCACCTGCCGTTCCACTTCCTGCTCCACAATGGTCTCGATAAGATCCAGGGCCTGTACACCCTTGATCTCTACCCGTGCGCCCCTGGCAATGGAGATGTTCACGTCCTGCCTGATGGTTCCCAGGCCGCGCTTGACCCTGCCTGTGGAGCGCAGCAGCATGCCTATGATCTCTGCCACTTCCCTGGCATGGGCAGGTGATACAATATCAGGGTCGGTCCCGATCTCTACAAGTGGAATACCCTGTCTGTCAAGCGAATATATTACACTGTCCACCTTGTTTTCCACCCTCTGGGCAGCATCTTCTTCAAGGCACAGTACACCGACACCCACCTTTCCCTGGGTGGTCTCAATGTACCCGTCTGTGGATACCAGGGCAGTACGCTGGAATCCGGATGTATTGGAACCGTCTATAACGATCTTACGCATTGTAAAGACCTCATCGAACGGGTCCATGTTTATGAGTTTAGCTATCTGTAGTGTGAGGTTAAGTGCCTCCGGGTTCAACTCCCTGGGCGGTTCCTCGTCATTTTCTACCAGGCATGTAGTATCATAGGCTTTGTAAATGAATTGTTTTGTCAGCATGGCCTCTTCGGCCGCGGCCCGGTCTACCTCTCCCATCTCGCTGCGGGTGGGACGCAGGTACCTGAAGAACTCAAAGTTGGAATCCTCTACATCTCTTAATGTTGTCGGGCAGCCGCAGAACAGTTTCTCTTTCGTGTTAAGCTGCTGGTGGATCTCAAGACCTGCTATCAAGCCCAGTGTTTTATAATCATACTTGCTGCTCATGGGTATCTAGCTCTCAGGGTGGTGTGTAATGTTGTATAAAACTATTGATGTAGTCGGCACAGTCCCATAATCCAGTTATGTCGTAAAAAGCAGTAATATTATCATAGAAATCTGGCTGCTGGCGCGCAGGGCCGTGGATGCTGCTAGGATGGGTGTGGAGATTGCGAGGGGGTTGGAGGAGAGGGGCAGTAAACCCGGACCATGTACATATATTTATCAAATACCCGCCAAAATATTCCGTAAGTTATATGTCGAAGATGATCAAAGGTAGAAGTAGCATAGTGCTCAGGAAAGAATTTCCTCATTTGAAGGAATGGGGCAGTGACCATCTATGTGCTCCAAGCTGCTACCATGGCTCTGTGGGCGCTGGCTGGGACGTGGTTGAGAAGAATATCTCGGCACATAATACATATGAGCATAACAGGAAGTAAATACGGAATAATCGCCATATACAGGCCAGGTATTTGTACGGAGTATACCATCAGTGACTGCAGAATTGGGGATTCATACTCGGATTAATGAATAAGATTTGTAAAAATACGATTTAAATTATGCAAACCGAGGTACAGAGTAGCTAGAATTACTTTTCAAATCTCAATTGAGTGCTTTAAATAAATAAGGGACGACCTTTGGTAAAATTAATAGCTGTTAAAGTAGCAGGTAATTAGAAACATAAAGATTAATTGAGTGTAGATAATGAATCCTGATAAACCTTATCAAAAGAATCGATTGATTGTGGAATTTGGCATATTGATTCAGCCTTATAGCGAACTTGCTCAGAGTCAATCAGTACCTGAAGTTGGAGAATACCGAATAGCTTTTGCAAAGGTATATTCATGTGACTCTCTATTTAGAGCTCGAGTAAACGATTTTGCGACTTTCAATGATGTAAGATTCGCCACAGAACAAAATGATATTTCGCATGTTCAGGAAAGGTTTAGTATTAAATATAGAAATCTTGATGAAATAATAAATCAGAAAAGCATTAATGAACTCCACAAAATGTTTATTCAAGATTTTGAAAATATGAAATCAGAATTCATTGAAAAAGTGGATCGTATTCCAATAGATTGGCAACCAAAAATCTTTCAAGCAAATACTCCATTTACCACATACTTATGTATGTTGGATTGTATAGCTAATGTGCGTCAGCATCTTCATTATTTTGACCGTTATTTGAATTTAGATTTTTTCTCATTATATTTGAGAAATTTAGATCGATCAACTTCGATACGACTTGTAACTACAAAAGGTCATAATAGAAGGGATGGATTTGGCGTGAATAAAATAAATCGTGTTTCTGATTTATGCTGCCAAGAATTTAATGACTATAAGCTAATTCAATTAGATCGAACTGATTTTCACGATAGAAATTTGCGTGTCGATGAGCAAGTATTTATCCTTGGCCCAGGAACCACCAAAGCAGGTACTATGCCCACAAATTTTGGACCTGCGGATAGCTCTCCACAGGCTATTAAGATTCTTGATGACCTTATTGCTAAAGGTGAAGTAATTCACGAATCTTAATCCCAAACATCATTTCGATGCCCGGATTTTGCGAAGCAATCCGAGGTTCGTGACTTCAAACTAAGATAGGAAACTTACCACAGAGTTTCATCAAAAAATTCACATCATCGCGATCCCACACCCGTATGTTATTCTCTTCTGCGACTCGCAGTGCCTTCGTCTCAATTCCTGCGAGGGCAACTACAAGAGTACTGTCAATTGTATATCCAACTTCGCCCAATTTCTTAACAAATCTGTTTATATCGGCTGCAGTTATGTTTCCTGACTTCACTTCTGCTATCCAGTAGTGTTCACCATATCTTGCAACAATGTCAAATTCATTGCCATTTATGACCCGCTGCTCGACTTCGATAAACTTCGGCAGCTTAGTGTGGTGTAGTTCCAGTCCTCCGAAATCCCTGAACAACTCCCTCACCCTTGATTCGCTTCCTTTCCCAAGTTCTCCCCTGTATGTGGTGATCATTTCCTCGATCTTCCTGTCAAACGCATCCAGCCGTTTTCCGTCTTTTATGAAAGAGAGTTCCATCTGCAGGGGATATGCTGCAGAGAGCCATGTTTTAAGCATCGGGTCCGTGATGAAATATTCCATTCCATTTCTGGTTACCAAACCGGCCTGTTCAAGAAAACGTAAAGGGCGTGACAATTCCTGCGGCATCTTTGTTGTGTATCTGGCTATTTGCGACTGTTTTGTGCTGCCGGATGCTATGGCTTTTAAAATCTCGATGTGGAATCCTATGTTTCTCCGCTGGAAGGTATTTTCAAGCGAGTCTGTGAAATACACAAATATCTTTCCGTTGGTATCGAACACATCACTGTCAAATGCATGGATTATAGCTTTTTGATTGACCTGCTTTAGCGAATTGGCGTGGCAGTATTCGATAATGCGGTCAGCGAGTACAGCAAGATAATATGGAAAACCACCACTTGAAGCTATAAGAAAATTCAATAATTTTTCACCGATAACAAATCCGCTTCTGTTCAGGTACGTGGTTACAAAACACCTGCTCCAGTTGTAATCGAACGATCCTACCGATAAGATCTCAAAATGCCCGAACAACGGCGATGCACTGCTGGTAAGTATTCCCTGCATCATTCCAATAGCTGAACCTGCAACAACATAGTAAACACCGCGTTGTGTTTGTATCTTTTGTCTGAGTAGATCGAACATGTCGATATTGAAATTCTGCACCACCTGGAATTCATCCAGTATTATGATCGATGTGTTCCCTGTGTGCCTGCTAAGCAGATAGGGCAGATCGAGTATTCGACTTGCGATACCTGTATCGGCCTTTTTGTCCAGTTCATTTAGCACTGCTATGAGATCAGATGCAAGTGCAGGCAGACGTTCGATGGTTTTCACAATAAGGTCATTGAGATTCTCACGGGGTTCGATGGTTGCTGATCCGGTGCCTGAGTTTTGCCCCAAATATGAATACAGCACAGCAGCAGCGTACTTGGTCAAAAAAGAACGCTCGGTCTCGCTGAATAACAGATATATGTGTACCGGTGTAGTATCCGGCTTTTTCAAGCGCTTTTCAAATTCATAAAGTATCGAGGTCTTACCTGATTTTCGAAGTCCGATGAGTGCATAATTCCGCCCGATACTGAGCAGCCGTTCAACTATTTCAGAACGGTTGAAAAACTTATCTCCGGTTACCGGTGTTTGTGTGTCGATCATTTGTAAGCACCTGTGCGTATAAGCATGTGTGCTTATAATCATCCATGCTTAATAATGCTTGTGATGTGCCGGTTTAGTTTGGTTACCTTTCTATTTCAGCGATAATGTGGAAAAGATATGCCGAATTTATTATGCGGTCCACGCTTGATATGTGTATTTTTTTACGATCTTTTTTTATTTCCGTTCTCAACCGTGACCTTGGCGGGCTGGAGATAGTTGTTGAAAATACTTTTGTGTTTTATAAATTAAAAAGTCTCAAATAAAACCTCTAAAGATTTATATATTTGTAAGACCAATCTTACATGGTGATTAGTATGATTGATATCGCAATAACAAGACTCAGTTCAAAAGGGCAGATAGTAATTCCTTCAGAAATGAGAAAAAATTTTAATATAGGGGAAAAACTTGTTATAATCAAGCACGAAGAACAATTAATCCTGAAAAAAGCAAGCGAGTTTAATAAAAATTTCGAAGAGGATCTTAT
>Ga0255429_1006_pt1 | contig 42539 bp, 42 predicted proteins | sample ANMaggSeSYBR02H9_FD_182636 | JGI IMG/M metagenome (GOLD analysis project Ga0255429, IMG submission 182636) | Sediment cell enrichment communities from methane seep in Santa Monica Basin, California, United Staets - ANME aggregate JGI... | ecosystem: Environmental > Aquatic > Marine > Cold seeps >... | reverse complement strand
CGAAGCTCCATGCGAAAACCTTCTGTATCTTCAATAAAATGACAATATTTTAAAAGTTGTGATGCAATGAAATTTTCAAGTCTTGCGCCATGATCAGGAACAATGGACCAGTCCCATAAATAGAGTTTTCTTTCCTTTTTAACCGCTTTTGTTTTTGGTGGGCCGTATGGCGAAATGCGAAAACAGTAATACATTCTTTCAAATATCTTAAGCCACCGTTCCACGGTTTCATGGGCGACATCCAGAAGCTCTTTCAGATTCTTCACCGAAAGAGGAGAAGCGATTCTTCGTGGAAGTTCATCTGCAAGCAGTTCGAGCAGACTTATCTCTTTGATGTTCTCAAGATCTCTGATATCTTCATATATTACCCGCTGGGGTCTCTCCCTTTGCCATCTTCTCCAGAATTTTTCTTCGCCTTTCAAGCATGGTTCGGGAAATCCTCCGAATTTTAATAATGTCTGAATATCATCTTTTGTGGGGGCAGGGTTGAGTTCTCGCGGCGAAAAGGATGAAGTCGGTAATAATGGTATCTGCCATGTAAGGAATCTCCGCCCTTGCTGTAATAATCAAGCCTTGACGATCCTGTAATAATAAATAATATTTCAGACCTGTTTGTGTCGTAAAATCCTTTAATTACCTGAATTTTCCACATAGGCCATTTGTCTACTCATAACTAACTGAAAGAAAAGTCAATTATAATTTTATTTGTGTAGTGACAATTGCTTCTCTATTTTTTCCAATTCAAAGATTTTCCAAAGCTTTTTTTGAACAGCACTTCTTTCGGTAATTTTACGTTCTGCATCCGTAGGGCTATAAATCATTACAACTTCTTGGATATCTATTAATTCATCTTTAAGAACAGTTGTACTCATTTTATATCCTGCTTGTTCAGGTTTGAGAGTTGGTTTACTTATTGAAACGGAAGGAATTAAGGAACACGCAAAAAAAATAGCCTTGCATGGCCATTTGCGAGGCCGGAAGGCTATTTACTAAAATAATTTATAGACTCTCAGATAATTAATTTCACAAGGCCAGAAGGAGGAAGGCGTATTAGTTATACGTCAACGACTGATAACACAGTGAAATTATTTATCTGAGAGTCTATAGCTGGTGCCGAAGGCCGGACTTGAACCGGCACGAGTCTCCCCACTACCCCCTCAAGATAGCGTGTCTACCAAGTTCCACCACTTCGGCATATTGTCAGCTTTGAAAACTTTGGCTACTCTGCCTGAGCTGGTACGTCAGGTTGGGAAGCCTCTGAGGCTGGTGCTGTTTTTGTTGCTTCTTCTTTCTGTACTGGTTCCTGCACCGGCAAGCTTTTTTCAGGCTCGGCATGCTGCTGCTCTATTGGGGTTTTTGTGTCGATCATAATAGAATCTCCGGTTTTATCACCGGACATGTATGCAAGCCCCAAAGATGTTAGCATAAATATTATAGCTGCCGCTGTTGTCGCTTTGGTTAAAAAAGTTGACGCACCTGTGCTTCCGAAAAGAGTCTGACCGGAACCGCCTCCAAAAGCAGCCCCCATATCAGCTCCTTTTCCTGTCTGCAGCAAAACGATCATAATTAAAGCAATACAGACTATGACATGTATTATTATTAATAATAGTGACATATTACCGTTTCAATATTTATATATGTAACCTAAATTGAGCGATTTTTTACTCGACCTGCACCAATCTCATGCGCATCAAGGACTTGCGAAAAGTCTCGACATATCCATTGGTATGCCTACGCTTTTCGCAAACCTTGCTGCATCAAGATCTCGGCACATTTCTTCGCAAAAAATCGCTCAACTTAGGTGTAATTGACAAGCTTGCTGAAAGTATCAGGATTCAGGCTTGCCCCTCCTACAAGTGCTCCATCAATATCAGGCATGGCCATAAGTTCTGAAATATTGCCTGGGTTTACACTTCCTCCATACAGTATTCTGATGGAACTGGAAAGCCTGTCTCCAAATGCTTTTTCAATTAAAGAGCGCAAAAATAAATGAACCTCCTGAGCCTGTTCCTTTGTTGCTGTTTTGCCTGTTCCTATTGCCCATACAGGTTCATATGCTATGACTATTGTCCATAGATCATCCAGAAAGAAACTTTCTAACCCCTTTTTTAACTGTTTGTCAAGTACAGAAAATGTATAATCTGATTCCCGTTCTTTTTCAGATTCTCCAACACATAGAATTGGTATTAATCCAAGTCCTAATGCAGCCCTGATTTTCTTATTGACAGTATCGTCGCTCTCGCCAAAATACTGCCGCCGTTCCGAATGACCTATGATTACATATTTACATCCTGCTGATACAAGCATGGCAGGTGATATTTCTCCTGTATAGGCACCGTCTTTTTCCCAGAAAAGATTCTGTGCCCCAAGCGAAATACAGCTCTCCCTGATAATATCTGATACAGAGGAAAGCGCTGTAAACGGAGGTGCAATCATAACATCTTTCCCATTAGTTCCAGCTAAAAGTTTTACAAGCTGTTCTGATGTCTCAACAGCTTCGGAAATTGTTTTAAACATCTTCCAATTTCCGGCAATAAGAGGTGTGCGATTTTCCATTTATTTTACTCCCATAGTCAAATTATCACCCCAGAGGAGGAGGTGGCTTGTTTATATTAGTAAAGGTACCCGGACAGACTGTTGTTAAGTGCCTAAAATGCCTGAAGTGAGCTAAAGTGCCTAAAGTTGTGGTACGCCTTCGGCGTGTTGATTGATAACCAAAGCCACAAAGATTTGCAATCACTCTCTTGCCAGTGCATTGAGGGTATAGAGGAACCCACCTACCGGCAGACAGTTATAAAATGGCAGAATTCCTTAACTTTAGGCATTTTAGGCACTCTTAAATAATTACTGTAACGGTAGAACCTTTTTATGGTACCAATACCAGAGATTGTAGTTTAAGCCGATTACTTAAAGCTGCGATCCTATCATGGCTGCCAGATCCACCATCCTGTTTGAGTATCCCGTTTCATTGTCATACCATGAAAGCACTTTAACCATGTCATCTACTACCTGAGTTGTTTCAGAATCAACAATGGAAGACAACGTCGATCCGTTGAAATCAGAAGATACAAGCGGAATATCGCAATATCCAAGTATGCCTGAAAGAGTTCCTTCCGAAGCACTTTTGAGGGCCTGGTTTATATCGGAAACCGTAACTCCTGATTTTTCAATGGTCGCCACAAAATCAACAATAGAAACATTCGGTGTGGGAACTCGAACAGCAAGCCCGTTCAGCCTGCCTTCCAGTTCCGGCAGTACAAGAGATACTGCTTTTGCAGCACCGGTTGTTGTTGGAATCATGTTTAGAGCTGCGGACCTTGCCCTTCGAAGGTCCTTGTGTGGAAAATCGATAAGGCGCTGATCACCTGTATAAGAATGTATGGTGGTCATTAGCCCGCATTTTATGCCAAAATTCTCAAGAAGCACTTTGGCAACCGGTGCAAGGCAATTTGTGGTACACGATGCATTTGATATTATATGATGCTGCCTGGGGTCATACTGGTTTGAGTTTACGCCCATTACAATTGTAATATCAGGATTTTTGGCAGGTGCGGATATTATAACCTTTCGTGCCCCTGCAGCAAGATGCTTTGAAGCATTTTCGTGATCTCTGAACAGGCCGGTACATTCTGCAACAATATCAACATCAAACTCTTTCCATCTCAGTTGCTCAGGATCCCTGATTGACGTAAAAGCGACAGGTCTGCCGTCAACCTCAATTGAATCTTCTTTTGCTTTAACTTCTTTACCAAGATTTCCATGAACTGAGTCATAACATAGAAGATGAGCCATTGTGGCTGAATCGGTGAGATCATTAATAGCCACAACTTCAACATCAGGATGATTCATTACAGCCCTGAATATCAGTCTCCCAATCCTTCCAAAACCGTTTATTCCTAATTTAATGCTCATATATAATATCCCTTATGCTTCTTTAACATATTAATACCTAAATTGAGCGATTTTTTACTCGATCTGCGCCGATCTCTTGCGCATAAAGGCTTCGCAAAAATCCTCGACATATCCGCGGGTATGCCTGCGGTTTTTGCAAATCCTTATGCATCAAGATCTCAGCACATATCTTCGCAAAAAATCGCTCAACTTAGGTAATAAAAAGTAATAGTTCACCACGGATTTTCACGGAATTACACTGAATTATCAATAGACTTACTCTCAAGCGAATTACTTTGAAATAATTGATCAATTGGGCTTCGTTCTGATTTGTTATCTTTTTTTATGGCCTTGTTTTCTGCCAAGAGATCGGCTCGGAATCTAAGTTCAAATTTAATATTCTTATAGCAACGTTACCCATTGTTTACAATTTTCAGTGAAACTCCGTGTCCTTCCGTGGTAAACTTTTACAATAAATAAAATTTATCTTCGCTTGTTTCCTTTTAAAATTCCACTTGCCAGAGATATACTCTTTTTACCAAAAGCCTCCAGGTTTACCACAAGACTGCTCAGGTCTTCATCATCTCGAATATTGGCTGCTCTTATCAAAATCGGAAGATTTACCCCGGATAATACTTCCACATGTCCTTCTTCAAGAAATGAATAGCTTAAATTAGAAGGAGTTCCTCCAAACATATCTGTAAGAATTAATACACCTTTTTTCTGATCGACTTTTTTTATGCCTTCGGCAATTTTTTTACGGAGAATTTCAGCGTTTTCGTTAAGATCTATTGAAACCGATACCATGGCCTCAGGCCTTCTTCCAAGAATGAATTCTGCTGCATCTATGAATGCATCTCCAAGATTACAGTGTGTAGTTATAACTATACCTATCATAAAACTCCTTCTCAGGTTTTGGTCGAGTGGGAAAAGTGGCTCAACTTAGGTTTTACAATCTTATATCTCTATGTGTAATCCCAACCTGTTCACCTTGTTTATCAATATGTTCATATATGGTCTGTGCAATAATGACGGAACGATGCCGACCACCTGTGCAACCAACTGCAATCTTTAAATAGGCCTTTCCTTCTTTTTCATATAAAGGCATTAAATAATCAAGCAAATCCAAATACTTCTCAAGAAATACGGGAGTTTTTTCATTATTCAAAACAAAATTTTTAACCTCTTCAGCTTCACCATCCAAATCTTTCAGTTCAGGCACAAAATATGGATTTGCAAGAAAACGAACATCTATAATAAGGTCAGCGCCATGAGGAGTGCCATATTTAAAACCAAAGGACTGGATATTTATCCTCATTGGTACCAGCTTCCTGCTTTTCTGCGCAATATTGAAGACAATAGACTTCAGCTCGTGAACATTACAGTGGGAAGTATCGATAATTCTGTCAGCTTTTTCTCTAAGGTTTTTCAATTGCTTCTTCTCAGCTTTTATCCCATCAAGAAGGCTTTTGCTCTGCGATAGAGGATGCTGTCTCCTTGTTTGGCTGTAACGCTGTAATAATATTTTTTCATCTGCCTCAAGAAAGAGTATTGTAAAATTGTATCCTTTTTGCCTGATGGATTCGAAAACAGATGAATATTTGGAAAGAAATCCTTTCTCGCGCAGATCCATTACAAAGGCAAGCCCTGCAATTTCAGAGGCATCTTCTATCGGCAGTTCCAGAAACTTGGGGAAAAGATCAACCGGCATGTTATCTACACAATAAAAATCCGCATCCTCAAATGCTGCAATTGCAGTGCTCTTACCGGAACCCGAAAGCCCTGTAATAATAATTATCTTTAAGTTATTCAATTTTGTTAAAATTCATCGTCCTCATCTTTGATGATGGAAAAAATTTCATCGCTGTCAACAGCACTTAACAGCCTCTCCTTAAATGGATCATTTTTTAAAATTCTGGAAATTCGGGCAAGCAGCTTCAAATGAAGACCAGTAGAATTCTCCGGCGTTACAAGAAGAAAAAAGATGTGAGCAGGTCGTCCATCTATAGATTCGAAATCAACTCCTTGACGGCTTAAGCCAAAACTAACAACCAGAGATTTAAGCTCTCTCATTTTACCATGAGGGATTCCAATACCTTCACCTATGCCGGTGCTGCCGAGTCTTTCCCTCTCCATAAGAACCCGAACAATTTCCTCCTTATTAATACCTGCAATACCTGCAACAGGAATTACCAGCTCTTCAATAACTCCTTTTTTGTCAAGTGATTTCAAGTCGGAAAGAATTGCTTCTTTAGGCAAAACATCAAGAATTTTCATATCATATCCACATAGTTAAGACAATTGAAAAGTGAAAAGTGAAAATTTGTGGAATCGCTTCGCTCTACCATTTTAAATAAACTACTCCTAAGCTTGCTTCGGGGAATTTAACCCAATAATTCACGAAAATCTGTGGATTAAAATTAACAGAATTCCTTCAATTTTCAATTGCTTTGGTCTTCAATATTCAATTTTGTTCCAACCACTAACTACTGGCCTCTATCCACGTTCCTTAGCTGCGGGGCTCTATCAAACCGTAGTGGCCGTCCCTGCGTTGATATAAGACATTAACTTTTTCTGTCCTTGCATTTGTGAACACAAGGAAATTACTATTCAAAAGATCCATTTGCATAACCGCTTCCTCAACATCCATCGGCTTATATTCTATATTTTTGACCTTTATTTCTCTTGTGGTTTCAAAATCCACAGGGGCGGTATCTTCGGCAATAATGCCTTTTCCCCTGGCTTTTGTTCCACTTCTTCGTTCTCTGTTTTTCTGCTTGTTTTTTTTAATCTGTTTCTCAATCTTGTCTAAAACCATATCAATGGCTGAATACATATCAACCGTTTCTTCTTTACCATTTATATTAAGCCTGTCACCAATAATATTAATTTCAGCTATATGGCGGAACTTTTCAACCGAAAGAACAACTTTAGCTTCTGCTGGATTATAAAGAAATTTATCAAAGCGATTAAGCTTGTCCTGAACATATGTTTTTAAATTTTCAGAGGAATCAATATTTTTAAAAGTTACAGATGTCTGCATGCTAAAAAACCTCCTTAACTAAGTTGAGCGATTTTTAGGTTAAAATTGTTTACGTTTGTTGGATGACAAAAGTTCCATCATTTCCCGATATTTAGCTACTGTTCTCCTCGCAATATTTATGTTTGATTCTTTTAAAAGTTCTGTAATTTTTTCATCACTATACGGCTTGCTTGCATCCTCGTTTAAAATAATCTGTCTAATTTTTTCCTGGACGCTGGCAGAAGCTATTGAATCGCCATCAATGCGATTAATAGAACTATTAAACAAATATTTCAATTCAAAAAGGCCCTGCGGGGTATAGGCATACTTATTTGTTGTAACTCTGCTGATTGTCGATTCATGCATACCTATGTCCTCTGCAACATCTCTTAACACCATAGGCTTTAAGTGCGCTATCCCATTTTCAAAAAATTCCCGCTGAAAATTTAATATGCTTTCCATCACTTTATAGATGGTTTTTTGTCGTTGCTGAATACTCTTTATCAACCAGGATGCTGAACGTATCTTATCTTGCAGGTATTCTTTTGCCTTACCTGAAAGTTTCCCGCCACGACTTATAAACTGCTTATAATATGAATTTATATGAAGTTTTGGGACGCCGTCGTCATTCAGTAATATCAAAAAACCATCTTCAAGTTTATAAACAAAAATATCGGGGTTAATATATTGAGGCTCTTCAACGCTGAAAGTCCGTCCCGGCTTCGGCTCAAATTCTTTTATAATATTTACGGCAGAAACAACCTCCTGGATATTAATTTTTAAGGCACTGGCAATGGCTTTGTAATTCTTGTTTTCAAGATGATTAAGATGGTTCTTTATGATATCCGTAACCATGGTATTATTCAGTTTAAAATGCTTTGCCTGTACGAGCAGACATTCTTTTAGATCGCTTGCGCCGACACCTGTTGGATCAAATGTCTTTATTAGTGATAACACCTGATTAACTTTATCGGATGAAGAACCGCTCGTGTTGATAAGCTCTTCAACAGGAATGTCAAGATAACCATCCTTGTTAAGGTTTCCTATTATCAGGCTTCCAATCTTTTCTTCCTCCTCCGTTGGAAAGGTCATAAGCAGTTGCCAGAGAAGATGGTCATTCAAAGATTCTTTACGGGCTACAAATGACTCGAAATTTGGTGTATTTTTTTTCTCGGTCTCAAAAGCAATTTTTCCGGTCGAATTGTATTCATCAATATAATTGCTCCAGTCAATATCATCGTTAATTTTTTCTTCTATTTCGACTTCTTTTATTGCAGGCGTATCATCAGATGCAGCCTCAGATTGATCTGCCCGCGATTCCTCATCGGCAAAATCCTGCACCTCCTCCAGCGCAGGATTTTCCTCGAGTTCCTGACGAATTGCTTCCACAAGCTCCAGCCTGGAAAGCTGCAAAAGCTTAATTGACATCTGGAGCTGCGGGGTCATTATAAGCTGCTGAGTTAATTTCAGCTCTTGTCGTAGTTCTAGTACCATTTTATAATTTGAATTCGTCTCCTAGATATATGCGGCGGGCGGTTTCGCTTGTAGCTATTTTTTCCGGTGATCCAGCCTCAACTACCTTTCCATCACTTAATATATACGCTTTGTTACATACTTCAAGCGTTTCCCTTACATTATGATCTGAAATAAGTATTCCAATACCATGATTTTTAAGCTGTTTTATAATATTTTTAATATCAATTACCGCCAAAGGATCGATACCCGCAAAAGGTTCATCAAGAAGTATAAATGAAGGATTCGTTGCGAGTGCCCGCGAAATTTCCAATCGCCGCCTCTCCCCCCCTGAAAGGACACCGGCCTTCTGGTCTGCAAGATTTTTTATGCCCAACTCCTTTAGAAGCATGTTTGCACGTTCCTCCCGCTCCGATCTTGAGATAGGAAGAATTTCAAGAATAGCCATGATATTCTGTTTTGTTGTAAGCTTTCTGAATACCGAAGCTTCCTGAGGTAAATAACCCACACCCTTACGCGCCCTCAAATACATTGGAAAATTTGTAATATCCTCATCGTCAAGAAAAACCTGGCCTTTATCAGATTTTATCATACCGACAGTCATATAAAAAGTAGTTGTTTTTCCAGCACCATTTGGACCGAGAAGACCAACAACTCCACCGCTTTCTACGCTGAGGCTGACTGAATTTACAACTCTTCTTTCATTATATATTTTGACCAGATTTTTTAAAGCCAAAACTGACATATTAGTAGCCGTTTACAGTTGTCGGTTTACGGTTAGGCTAGTTTTGTAATGCAATAAAATCAACAGGTTAGGACTTCCCATAAATCTGTTATAATCAGCACTTTTTTTGTTTTTGTCAACCGTGAACCGTAAACTGTAAACCGTTACTTATTCTTTGGAATAAAAAACAGCTTCAACACGCTTTTCATTGCCGCTTTCAACAGTCATACGGTCTTCAGCTCTGTAAATAGTTATTTTCTCACCGGAAACAAAATTAGTTCCGCTTGTGACCTTTGAATTCGGACCGGTTAAGACGAGAACACCTGTTTCACTTGTATATACTGCATGTTCTGCAACGGCAACTTTGTCATCAAAATTTATTTTTACATTGCCGCTCGAAATGATTTTTTCTATCGACCCTTCATCCGAAGTCAAGTTTTTATTGTTATCTTCAACTTTTTTATAAAAAATCTTAAGCCTGTCAGCGGTAATAACCGTATCCTCCTGAACAGCTCTGACATTGCCAATAAATTCAGCGCATTCTACCTCGCTATCTGCTATCAGCTTGTTAGCTGTAATATAAATCTTTTTATTTTCTTTTAAATCTTCTCCTTCGGCAAAAACAAAGCTTACCATAAAACCAGCTATAATTACAAGTGTCGCAGTCAGAACAAACAAAATGTAATGTCTCGACAACTCTGGGCATTGACTCCTGGATTCCCGCCTTCGCTGGAATGACGGACAACAAGACCCGATTGTCATTCCCGCGAAAGCGGGAATCCAGACAAAATTGGCGCGCCAAAGCATTTGCTCCAATTTATTGAGAAGATACGACAAAATTTGGCCATATGAGTTTTTACAGCTTAATATTTTCACTGAAAATCCCCTTTACATTTCCCTCAAGCATGGTTTTTTTTGTATTTAAATCAAAAGAAATTGAATCTGCCGTTAATTTTTCCGAATCACTGCTTATTTCCACAAAAACATTTGAAAAAAGTATACGACGGGTATGCTCGTAATTTAATTTTTCGGTTTTAAGCACATAATTATCATTTTTTACCACAACATTGCCGGCAACTTCAATGTCATTTGATTCTGTATGTAAAAATCCTTTTTCCGCTGTAAGGTAAGCTTTTTTCCCGTCTTTCATATAAAAAACTACAGAAAGATCATCTAATATCAACTGCTTTTTTTCATCAAGCAACCTGGCTGAACTTGCATCCAGGCTCCATTCAATTACTCCATCACGCGTTGCAGTGTGATGAAGCTTGCCTAAGGACATTTTTGCCGCGCTCTGTATCACGGATTCAAGTCCGGCTGTTTCATCTAAAATGTTGCGATACGTCGAAAAAACCGCGATTATAATTCCTAATAAAATAATAATAATAATTGAAATTAAAAAGAACTTCAATTTTCTGGGATTCTGGTTTTTCAAAAAAAACATGGTAACTACTCAGGTTATTGGGTTCACGGTTCACGGTTCACGGTTCACGGTTGGTTGTCTTGATCTCTTCATATTTAACCATTCAGCCACTAATGGAATTTTATCCCAAAGTCCTTGAGCCTTAAGAATTGCTTCGCAGACTTCTCTAACAGCTCCAGCTCCGCCCTTTGCAGAAGTTACCACGCATGCTTTTTCCAAAACCGCCTCATGAGAATCAGCTACCGCTATAGAAAGTTCAACAATTCTCATAAGCGGCAGATCGGGCAAATCATCACCGATAAATGCTATTTCTTCAGGAGAAATACCTGTTTGTTCAGAGATAATATCCAGCGCAGCAGCCTTATCTCTGACCCCATCAAACAACATGGTAATACCAAGATTTTTACAACGGTGATAAAGAGCTTTTGAACTCCTGCCGGTTACTATGCACACATTAAGACCTGCTTCCATTAAAAGCCTTATACCAAGGCCGTCCTTGACATTAAAAACTTTTGTTTCTTCAGAGTTGTCATTATAAATTATACTTCCATCAGTGAGCACACCGTCAACATCAAGCAACAGAAGTTTGATCTTTTTCAGTTTATTTTCTATCTCTAAATCCGTACAGCTCATAGATATTTTTCCAATAAAAAGTGACGGTTCACGGTTCACGGTTGGTTGCCTTGATCTCTTCATATTTCGTAACTACTCAGGTTGTTAGGTTCAGGGTTAGTCGGCTTTTAACCTTGAACCGTGAACCCTGAACCACTAAACACTTAAACGGCTAATGCCTCTCGTATAGCTTTAAGCTGGAGAAGCAATCCCTTAAGTGAATCTATTTTTAATGAATTGGGCCCGTCGCAAAGCGCCCTGTCAGGGTCTGTGTGTACTTCCAGAAAAATCCCGTCTGCTCCTGCCGCAACCGCAGCTCTGGCAAGAACCGGTACAAATTCACGCTGTCCCCCGGAACTTGTTCCTGCGCCTCCTGGCAGTTGAACGCTATGCGTTGCATCAAATATCACCGGCCATCCTGTATCCTGCATTATCTTTAAGCCACGAAAATCGACGACAAGATTGTTATAACCAAACATCGTCCCTCTTTCCGTAATTATAATCTGTTTGTTCCCGGTTGAAACAACCTTTTCCACAACATTCGCAATATCCCATGGTGCAAGGAACTGACCTTTTTTAATATTGATTGGTTTTCCTGTTCTCGAAACCTCCAAGATAAAATCAGTCTGTCTGCACAAAAAGGCAGGTATCTGTATAATATCCAGAATGTCAGCCGCCGCTGACACCTCATTTATGCTGTGAACGTCTGAAAGTATCTTTAGGCCAAGCTCCTTCTTAATATTTTCAAGAATTTTAAGGCCGTCTATAAGCCCCGGCCCCCTGTATGAATCAATAGATGTCCGGTTGGCTTTGTCATATGAAGCCTTGAATATCAAGGGGATATCCAATTGCCTGGCAAGTTCTTTAAGATATGATGCTATCTCAAAAGTAGTGTCATAATCTTCTATCACACATGGGCCTGAAATCAAAACAAGAGGTGAGGCATGACCAATCACTATCTCATCAACTTTTACAATATGTTTCATAAGTTAATACCACAATTGATAGTTATACCTCGAAAGGCCACAAATTGCGGTTTTTCGCTGGCCATGAACACCAATAGCTGCGTTGCAAAGGCTTGCAATAGCCTGCTATTTCGCACCTTCGCGCCTTGCTCTTGATGCTCATTGCTCACCGAAAAAAACGCAATTTGCAACCTTCCGAGGTATATCAGGAATCAAGTGTTAATTGATCAAATTATCGCGCACATACTTAAAAGTCAAGGAACGAAAAACTTTGCCTTGATTACAGCTTTTTTAACTGTTATTGTTTTTTTCCTAAATCAAGAAGGAAAGGTTGTAACTTCAGCCTAACCAACCTGAATAGTTACGGAAGGTCATTATAACATATTGAGAACTAAAGAAAAAAAATCAAAGCGGCGGCTTATTATACCATTTTGCATTATTCTTGCCATCCCGGTTGCGTGGATCTTGATTACCAGGCTTGAAGGCGGCAAGCCATCCATCAAGCTGGATCTTCTATCTCAGACAACAGGAGCCTCTCAAGAGCTCTCAATTTCAGTTGCGGATGTGAAAAGCGGCCTGAGAAGGGTATGGATAGGCCTTTTACAAAACGGCATGGAAACTGTTTTGCTTGAAAAGGATTTTCCGGCTAAAGGTCTTATTGTCGGGGGCAGTAAATATGAAGAGACCTTCAAGGTTAAAATAGATCCGGATAAAAGGGGAATAAAAGACGGTAAAGCTATTCTGCGAATTGTTGTGTGTGATTTTTCCTGGCGGCAGTGGTTTAAAGGGAACCGGACATATCTTGAAAAAAACATAATTATCGATACAAAATCGCCTGAAATAGATATTATAAGCAGATTTCACAATATAAGCCAGGGCGGGGCTTGTCTCGTAATATATAAATTGTCAGAACAATGCAGTAGAAGCGGAGTTTATGTTGAAGAGAATTTTTTTCCCGGTCATTCAGGGCATTTTCAGGATAAAAACATTTTAATGGCCTTTTTTGCTCTAAATTATAAACAAGGGCCTGGAACAAAGATCTTTGTTAAAGCAATTGATCATGCAGGCAACACTTCAAAAGCAGGTTTCAATTACTATATAAAAAGAAAAGTCTTTAAAAAAGATGTGATCAATATTTCCGACAAATTTCTAAACTGGAAAATGCCTGAATTTGATATTTATACCCCGCAAGATTCTGAATTAACAATAAAAAATAAATTTCTTAAGGTCAACAGGGCTATACGAAAGGACAGCTACAATAAACTAATTAAATTAGTTGAAAAGACCGACAAAGTTTTATACTGGGACGGAGTATTCTTAAGGCTTCCAAAATCGGCAAATAAAGCGGGTTTTGCTGATAATCGCGTTTATAAATATAAAAACAAAATAATTGACCGTCAGATTCATCTTGGTATAGATCTCGCATCAATTGCACACTCACCAATTCCGGCAGCCAACAAAGGAAAGGTTGTATTTGCCGGATCAATAGGTATCTACGGAAAAACTGTAATTATTGATCATGGTTTTGGGCTGCAGAGCATGTATGCTCATTTAAGCAGTTATAATGTAGAAGAAAAACAGATGGTGTCTAAAGGTGAAATCATAGGCCGTACCGGCATCACAGGGCTGGCCGGCGGTGACCATCTCCATTACAGTATTCTTGTCCATAATACTTTTGTAAATCCTATTGAATGGTGGGATAAGGCATGGATAAAAAATAATATTTCAAGCAAAATAAATAAGGCCAAAGAAATTGAAAATTGAAAATTGTATATTGAAGATTTGTGGAAGTCGCTTTGCTCTAAAAATTTTTATAAAATTAATAGAATTCCTTAAATATTCAATATTCAATCGACAATATTCAATCCATTGAAGGAATCCTATGGTGAAAAAATATAAAATAAATAAAACCTATCAGGAGATAAACGAAAAGATCAAATTAGGTGAGGTCGTTGTAGTTACAGCGGAAGAAATAATTGATATTGTTAAGCAGGAAGGGGCTGTTGAAGCCGCAAGGCATGTTGATATTGTGACAACAGGAACTTTCTCTCCCATGTGCTCTTCAGGAGCTTTTATTAATTTTGGACAATCTGTTCCAGCTATAAGAGCCTCAAAGGTATGGCTTAACAAGGTTCCTGCGTATGCCGGACTGGCTGCCGTGGATTGCTTTATAGGTGCTACGGAATTGTGCGAGGATGATCCTTTAAACAAGGTTTACCCCGGTGAATTTAAATATGGCGGAGGGCATGTTATACAGGAGCTGGTAGCAAAAAAAAAGGTACGTTTAAAGGCGGCATCATATGGAACATCGTGCTATCCTAACCAGATGATCGAAAAAGATATAACTCTGCGCACAATTCCCAATGCCGTTCTTTGCAATCCTAGAAATGGGTATCAGAATTATAACTGCGCAGTAAATCTGACGAAAAAAACTGTTTATACATACATGGGAACTCTCAAGCCCAAAGCGGGCAACGCAAACTATTGCTCTGCAGGACAATTGAGCCCGCTTTTAAATGACCCTTATTACAAAACAATTGGTCTTGGAACCAGGATTTTTCTGGGTGGAGCAACAGGCTATGTAACCTGGCACGGCACTCAGCACAACCCTTCTGTAAAGAGGACAAAAACAGGCGTTCCTGTTTCGCCCGCAGGAACTATTTGCGTAATGGGAGATTTGAAAAAAATGAGCCCGAAATGGCTTGTCGGAGTAAGTCTACAGGGTTATGGCTGTTCTCTCTCAGTGGGTTTAGGCATACCAATCCCAATATTAAATGAAGAGATTGTTAAGCACACTGCTGTTTCTGATGAAGAAATATTTACTCAGATTGTAGATTATGGATACGATTATCCTAACGGAATTTCAAAAAGTTACGGCCAGGTCAGTTATGCGGAACTCAGAAGCGGTTCAATAAAATTTAAAGGTGAGATAGTGCAGGCTGTACCTCTTTCCAGTCTGGTTAAGGCTCGTGAGATCGCTGAAACGTTGAAAAACTGGATTTCCAAAGAAAAATTCACTCTTTGTGAACCACAATTTACGCTGCCTAAGGGCTCGCACAAAAATGACTTCACATTTTAAGCGCCGATGCATCCCGCCTGGCTGCGTTGGGAAAGCCCATGAATATCCTGATATTCCTGCGCTTTCGCGCCTTGTCAGACGGGCGCCTCAACACTTAAAATTGCGAACTTATTTTTGTGCGAACCCTAATGCCTGATACTATACGAACTTTCATAGCTTTCAAGCTCCCGAAAAACATAATATCTTCTATCAGTGAGATTCAGAACAGATTTAAATCTTATGCTTTTAAAGCAAGATGGGTTAATCTGGAAAATATCCATCTTACACTTAAATTCTTAGGGGATATTAATTATACTGATATTGAAAAGGTTAGTGAAGCAATAATAGATGTCGTTAACAGTCATACTCCTGTATCACTTGCAGTAAAAGGCGCAGGTGTATTCCCCGGCATTAAACGTCCACGTGTTATATGGGTGGGGCTTACAGGGGAGATTGAAAAACTTGTCGGCATACAAAATGACATTGAAGAAAATTTAGAAAAACTCGGATTCCCCAGGGAAAAAAGACCATTTAGAGGGCATCTGACACTTGGCAGAATAAAGGGAAAAATTAATCCCAAAAAACTCCTGGATGTAATAAAAAAGTTTGAAAAATTTGAATCAAAATTATTTATTGCTGATAGGATTTTTTTGTTTAAAAGCGAACTTAAATCAACAGGGTCAATCTATACAGAGCTTAAAAGTATATCTTTGTAGAGATTTTCAGAATTGAAGATTGAAGACCAAAGAAATTGAAGATTGTATATTGCATATTGAAAATTGAAGGTATTCTGTCAGTTTTTAAAAAAACGTAACAGTTTAGCTACTAAGGCATGTAAATAGTCGAGTAGTCTGACCACTCGACCAATGTCAAAGAGAATTATATTATAACCTTGGTGTCTTTGTGGCTGAACTATTACAAAAGAACAGAGCGAAGCGATTCCACAAATATTCAATATTCAATATTCAATATTCAATTTTATATAAGCATAGGATAGTGGGCAAGTTAGAACTATGCCTAAACAGGAGAATATCATGAATACTTCACCGGACAAGCAAAAAGCAGCCGAAACCGCCATGCTTCAGATAGAACGTCAGTTTGGCAAAGGCGCTATTATGAAGCTGGGCAGCAAGGCAATAATTGATGTCCCTACAATATCTTCAGGATCAATCGCATTAGACAAAGCACTGGGTGTAGGCGGAATTCCAAGGGGTAGAGTTGTTGAAATTTATGGGCCGGAATCATCCGGCAAAACAACACTTGCACTTCATGCTGTTGCATCTGCTCAAAAACAGGGCGGCATTGCGGCTTTTATAGATGCTGAGCATGCGCTTGATACCACTTATGCAAAAAAACTCGGTGTAAATTGCGATGAACTCTTAGTTGCCCAGCCTGATACGGGAGAGCAGGCCCTTGAAATCACAGACATGCTTGTAAGAAGCGGAGCAATAGATATACTGGTCATTGATTCAGTCGCTGCACTCGTTCCCAGAGCTGAAATAGAAGGCGAAATGGGCGACTCGCATATGGGGCTTCAGGCAAGACTCATGTCACAGGCATTAAGAAAGCTTACCGGCTCAATAAGCAAAACCATGACTACATTAATTTTCATTAATCAGATACGAATGAAAATAGGGGTTGTATTCGGAAATCCGGAAACAACTACCGGAGGCAATGCTCTCAAGTTTTACGCATCGGTAAGGATTGATATCCGGCGGACAGGCGCCATTAAAGACGGGCAGGAAGTTGTAGGAAACCGAACCAGAGCGCGTGTCGTCAAAAACAAGATGGCGCCCCCTTTTAAGGAGGCTGAATTCGATATAATGTATGGTGAAGGTATATCTCAGGCAGGGGACCTTCTTGATATGGGAGTTGAGACAGGAGTAGTTGATAAAAGCGGTTCCTGGTATTCATATGATGGAGAAAGGATAGGACAGGGCCGTGAAAACGTAAAGAAATTCCTGAAGGAAAATCCGGACATTTATAATTCAGCTTTGAAAAAAGTTAGAGAAAAACTAGGTCTCACGCAAAAGGAAGAAGTGAAGACCAAAGCAAGTGAAAAATGAAGATTGAATAGTGAAAATTGAAGGAATTCTGTTAATTTTACCCGCCCGCCTCGCCTGAGCGAGCTAACAAAAGGGCGAAGAGCATCGAGTACGGCTCGCGATGGCGGGCAGGTATGAATTAGTGGAGCGCAGCGATTTCCACAAATATTCAATTTTCACTATTCAGTTTTCACTTTATATGGCGATTCCACAAATATTCAATTCTCAATTCTCAATTGACCAATGACTTATGAAAATGACCGGCAACGAAATTCGCAGACAATTCCTTGAATATTTTGAAAAGCATAACCACAAGATTGTGAGAAGTTCATCCCTTGTGCCTCAAGACGATCCGACTCTGTTATTCACCAATGCAGGAATGGTGCAATTTAAACGGACATTTTTAGGTGAAGAAAAGAGAAGCTATGTCAGAGCGGCTTCATCTCAGAAATGCGTGAGAGCCGGGGGTAAACATAACGATCTGGAAAACGTAGGTTATACTGCGAGACATCATACTTTTTTTGAAATGCTGGGCAATTTTTCTTTTGGTGATTATTTCAAGGAAAAGGGGATTGAGTTTGCCTGGGATTTACTTATCAATGGATACGGCCTGCCGGAAGAAAAATTAATAGTTTCCGTATTTATAGATGATGATGAAGCTTATGAAATATGGAACAAAAATATTGGTGTGCCCGAAGACAGGATCGTAAGGTTCGGAGAAAAAGACAACTTCTGGTCTATGGGCGACACAGGCCCGTGCGGACCTTGTTCTGAAATACTCATGGACAGGGGAAAAGAGTTTGCATGCGACAGGCCGGATTGCAGTGCAGGATGCGAATGTGACAGATATCTTGAAATCTGGAATCTCGTATTTATGCAGTTTAACCGGGATGCTTCAGGCAAAATGACTCCTCTTCCAAAACCCAGCATTGATACGGGCATGGGGCTTGAAAGAATAGTTTCCATTATCCAGAATGTACCTACAAACTATGAAACCGATCTTATAATTCCTATAATAAATAAAACCGAAAACCTTTCTGAAAAGCGACTTGGAGATTCATCTGAAGATGATATAGCAATGAAAGTAATTGCCGATCACAGCAGGTCCGCTACATTTCTCATAGGAGACGGGATACTGCCGTCCAATGACGGAAGGGGCTATGTACTGCGCCGCATAATACGAAGAGCTATCCGATACGGGCGAAATATAGGTCTTGTAAAACCTTTTCTTCATAAAACCGCAAGCGTTGTATTTGATATAATGAAGCCTGTATATCCGGAACTTTCAAAAGCTGATGCTTTTATCACAAATGTAATTAAAAACGAAGAAATCAGATTTTCAGATACTTTAGACAATGGCCTTAAACTTCTCAACGATACGCTTTCAGATATAAAAGCAAAGGGACAAAAAGAAATCCCCGGACAATTAATATTCAAACTGTATGACACCTACGGGTTCCCTCTCGATATAGTCAGAGACGTGGTCAGAGACAAAAATATCAGCCTCGATATACAGGGATTTAATAACGCCATGGAAGGTCAACGCGCCAAATCCAGATCTGTCGCAGCCTTTTCAGAAGTCAGTGATGCCTATAAAAAACTATCGGCCGAAGGAATAAAACCCGAATTCGTTGGTTATGACAAACTATCCTGTAATGCAAAGGTCCTTGTTGTCGTGGAAGACGGCAATGAAGTTCAAAAAGTTTCAAGCGGAAAAGAAATAGAAGTTATAACCGATTTTACACCTTTCTATGCTGAATCGGGAGGCCAGGTAGGTGATAAAGGCAAAATAACAGGCCCGAATTTTGAAATGGAGGTTTTTTACACAATTAAAGACCCAACTGGTCTGATAATACACAAAGGAAAAATCATTTCAGGGAATATTAAAAAGGAAGATAATGTCATCTTAACTATTGACAAAAATGAACGTGATGCAATTGCCTGCAACCATACTGCAACTCATATACTGCATTCTATTCTGCGGCGGATTCTTGGTGACCATGTAAAACAGGCGGGTTCGCTTGTGGCTCCCGACAGGCTCCGGTTTGACTTTACTCATTTTTCTCAGGTTGATACGGACACCCTTGATAAAATTGAAACACTCGTGAACAAAAAAATACGCCGGAATGTATCTGTACAGATTGAGGAAATGGATGCGGAAAATGCCTTAAAATCAGGCGCTACAGCACTTTTCGAGGAGAAATATGGCGAAAGAGTCAGAGTTATTTCTCTTGCCGATTTCAGCAAAGAGCTTTGCGGGGGAATCCATACTAAAAGAACAGGAGACATTGGCCTTTTCAAGATAATCGGGGAATCCAGCGTGGCCTCCGGAGTCAGAAGAATTGAGGCATTAACAGGCGATGCCGCGTTGACATATACACAGAAAGCCTCAAATACACTTCGTAATACAGCCCGCTTGGTCAAAGAAAAGCCCGAGACTTTAACGCAAAGAGTTGAAAAAATCCTGGCTGACTATAAGTATCTTGAAAAAGAAGTTGAAAGATTAAAGACACAGATGGCTTCCAGATCGACAGACAGAATTGAAGATGATATTAAATCAATAAACAATATTAAAGTGATTGCAAAAAAGGTTTCAGTTGATAATCCTGCTGCGTTGAGAGACCTGGCCGATAAGTTCAAGGAAAAAATAAAGTCAGGCATAGTTGTCCTTGGCTGCAATACAGGGCCAAAAGTGCTGCTGATTACCATAGTTACAAAAGATCTTGTTGATCGCTTCCACGCAGGAAATATTGTCAAACAGATAGCAGCAATAGTAGGCGGAGGCGGAGGCGGAAGACCGGATATGGCCCAGGCCGGTGGGACAAAGCCGGAACTGCTTGATAAAGCGATGGATAAAGTTTTTGAAATAGTAAAGAATACTTAAACCTAAAATGAGTTACCAATTTAACATAACCCCCCTCTACACTCTTTATGTGAGTAAATGGTAAACAACAGCGAATATTATTGAGTTGTTTGCTATACATTTTGTTGTGTTGCATATTCTGTTTGACCTCTGAAAAAATGGCGCCTTACACAAAGGAGCTATATGTTAATGATTTCGACCCTTGAAAAAGTTAAACGCCTGGAACAATATCTTGCTTTTGATAGTTCGGCGATTGATTCTGTGCTGCAAATGGCTATTGATAAACTTCTTGCCCGTGAAACAGCGCGTATGAGCGAATTGAAAAAACGTCTGGCTGCTCAACTTAAGGAGTTTGAAGAACATTATGAGTTGAAGTCAGCAGATTTTTACACGCGTTATGAAAAAGGCGAAATGGGTGATTCAATGGATTTTATCGAGTGGTCGGCTACTGTAGAAATGCTGGCAAACGCTGAAAAACAGATGACATTGCTGGGAACCACATCTGGCTGATGAATCCAATTATCAGAAAACATTTTGACGTTTTAGAGGCCAGACTTATCGAAAGTCCGGTCATCGTATCCTACCAAATGTTGAGGCGAGAAATAGCTGCTGCTGAAGGCAAATTACGGGTCAAAGCGATATCAGCAACTCTGTGATACGCAATAAAATTCACGTTTATGCCTGGTGGAACTTTTGAGATGTCTCCAGCCCTATGTTTCCTGTAAAAAAAGTCAAAGCAATGTCAGCTCAAGATTTTTCTCTGCTAAACAGGGAGATAAGGTTCCCTGCGCTATCTCATAGTTTCGTACCAGTACCTGATGAGAGCTGATCTGATTACAAATAGCCGAAGCCGTTGAATAATCAGCTTTTCGAACAACCTGGAATGTTAAGAGAAGAAGTTCACCAAATAAAGGAGAGAGATTTTATGGCTTTCTATTGAAGGACTTATTAATAAAGGCAAAAAATGATAGGGGAGACTTGGACTTGACAGCATAGTGGTTTCCTGTTGACCATAACCAGCTAATTTGGTATGAATTTTATAGACTCTGTGGAGTTTCGTGTCATGGGCACAGTGAGGAAGGGCATTTGTGGCAAGGACTCGCAAATGAACCGGGGGGCGCGTATCTTGGAGCGATATGCGCTTTTTCGTACATTCTAATCTATTAGCAGAATCAGCACGCCATCTGGGAGTATCTCCATGTGCCATTTCCAAGGCGGTTAAAAAAACAATGAAAGAATAATTCAACATGGGATTTTCCTTCTTTTTCAAAACTTTGATCAAAACTGTAAAACTGAAGGGCGTCTCCTTCCCCGGTCCCCCTTACTGCCTTTAATACACCAAAGGAATTTTTAAGTAAAAATAGGTTATAGGGGAGCCGACTATAACAAAGATCATGTAAGATTTTTTTAAAGGAGGTAGTGAGTTATGAAACGGACACTTTGTTGGGTGTTGATTTTTGAGCTGGCAATATCCTTTGGAATCTTCGGGTGTGCTAAACAAGAGAAAGAAGAGGAAGGGGCAATAAAAATTGGGGCGATATTGCCGTTGACGGGAGAAGCAGCAAAATACGGTCTGAATACGAAAAACGGCATAGAGATAGCCCTGGAAGAAATTAATCGCAAAGGGGGGATAAAGGGAAAAAAAGTCAGCATTATTTATGAAGACAGTCAGGCAGATCCAAAAAGGGCGGTTTCTGTTTTTCAGAAATTTACGACCGTAGACAAGGTTCGTTTTTTCCTTGGACCGTTATCCAGTTCGAGTGTTTTGGCGGTGGCGCCCATAGCAAATAAAAAGAAAGTCATTATCCTTGCTCCTGCAGCTTCTTCTCCGGAGATTACAAATGCGGGAGATTATATTTTTCGAAATGTCATGTCTGACCTTTTCGATGGCCGTGCAATCGCCGATTTTGCATTCAATAATCTTAAAAAAAGAACAGCATGCGTTATTTATATTAGTAACGATTTTGGAATAGGACTTGAAGATAGTTTTAAAACCTATTTTGAAAAATATGGAGGAGAGGTGGTTATTGTTGAAGCCTTTAATCCAGGAGATACCGATTTCAGAACACAACTTGCCAAGATAAAGAGTTCTGCACCGGAAGTTGTTTTCCTGGCAGGACAAAAAGAAATGGGGTATATATTAAGGCAGGCCGTAGAGCTGGGACTAAATCCGCAATGGATTAGTTTCTCAATGTTTGAAGACCCTGAAATTCTCAAAATAGCAGGGAACGCAGCAAATAATGTTTATTACACATACAGAGTTTTTGACCCCGATTCAGATATATCAGTTGTAAAAGATTTTACAGAAAGCTATAAGCGGAAGTACGGTCAACTCCCTGATATTTTTGCCGGTCTCGCTTACGACGCAGCCAGAATATTTACACTTGCCCTTGAAAAAGGCGGGCAGGATCTGGAAAAAGTTAAAATGGCCTTATATAATACCAGGAATTTTCCGGGGGTTGTCGGAGAAACCACTTTTGATGAGAATGGGGATGTGATAAAACCTATCGGCATCAAACGCGTTGAAAAGGGCAAATTTATATGGGTTGATAAGTCATTTGAATCAAAGGAGACAGAAAAATGATAATGGATCTACCTATCTTTTTTCCTGATAATGAAAGGTATGCCGAAGAAGCCCGAAAAGGTATAAATTTGAGGTTTCTAAATGCCAATAACAAGGAATTGGGCTGTATTTCAAGGATGGCGGTTCCTGGAGAAGCAAAAGGGATAAACGCTTTTTGTGAGAATAACCAAAAAATTCATCTTGGTATAGGTCTGTTTGGATCTGAGGATATAAAAAAATTGGGCAATTTAAATAATTTATTGCTATTCGCTCCCCTTGCTTCGGCGGATGAGCTGGAAAATGCTTATCAACTTATCCTTTCCGAATGGGAAGCAAAGGCAATCAAAAGATATCTGGATTATTGTGAGATAGATTTATAGGGAGTAAAAACAGGTCATGCAAAGACAGCTAAGCGTTGGGAGATTCTATTTCGAGACTTCCAAAAGACAGGACAAGCAAAAATAATTACGGATTTTAAGAAAAGTAATCAATACTTAGAATCTTTTAAGCTATTGGATGGAACTCCGATCAATATTAATAGTGAAGATCTTGCCCAACTTGCTGATAAAACAGCTATCATCGTTATTGCTGAAAAGAAGTGGAAAACCCTTAGAAAACTCAGGAATGCTAAGAAATTAAAGAAGAAGGTTGTTATAACAACCTCTTCTATTGAGGACTGGCAGGTACCTCCTCCCATCAGGAAGATGTTTGCTAAATGGGTTGTATACACGTATCCGAGGCTTGCAGAGAATAGTAAAAATATTATAAACCGGTTTGAGCAAGAATTCGGGTATAAACCCTCAGTCCATTCTCTTCTTGCGTACGATGGGTAAAATAGGGTTTGGAGAAAAAAACAATCCATATTTGATTGGACGGGATTCTGAAACCCTGTTTGACATCAAACATATTGACAGCAAGGGGCGTTACAGAGATGGATAAGTTGAATCTTAAGATATAGAGGGAATTATGTGCCAGTTATTACCAGAATTACGTGATATATTGAATGAGTTCTCCGACGGTATTAAAAGGTTTGATAAAGAACCGCCTGAAAACAGAGAACGGGATGACCTTTATACCATTATTCGAGAAGTTGATGAAAAGGCGGATAGAATAAAGGATAATCTGGTCAGCAATTCCCCTGATTTCTTAAAGGAGGCATTGAGGGATGCGTGTTATCTGAAAAAAAACAATGACAGGACTTTTTCAGCATATACTGGAATGGTTTTGGGCGGAGCTGATCCAGACAAGTTTTTTTATATCCTGTTTGCCCTGGATGTGCTCGATTTATCCGTTCTTGTTATTGATGATATCCTTGATGGGGCTGAAAAAAGGGCAAATAAAGCAGCTCATCATAAGAAGTGGGGAATGGAGACCTCTCTTTCCATTGCCATGTATCTGAAGAGTGTATCTTCAAAGATGGTTATAGAATCTTTTGTAGATGAAAAGAGACGATTGAAAATATTGAAAGAGATGGATGAGTTACATCTGAAGATCTATGAAGGACAGTTTCTCGATGCAGATTTCCGAAATAAAGATGCAGGGGAAATATCAGAAGATGCCTACCTTGATATGGTTTCTCTTACTACAGGCTATCAGATTGCAGGGTGCTTTCGTATCGGGGGCATATTGGCCGGACTCGATGAGGATACGATTACCATTCTCGGGGAAATCGGGCTGAGATTCGGAACAGCAGGGCAAATAAGGGATGATATGATTGATTATATATGGGATGAAGATTCTACATGGAAAACACCGCTGCTTGATTTTAAGACGGACAAAAAACGGATACCACTTATTATTGCATGGAAGAACGCGACTGAAAAAGAGAGAGATGAACTTGCCGCGCTCCAGAAGATGGCCGACCTTGAAGCCAGAGATTATATGCAGGTGCTCTCCATTGTGATGAAGCCTGAAAATCTTAATGAAATTTTGAAAATTACTGGGAGGAAAAAGAATTAAAAGAAAAACTGAAGGAAAACACAAACCCTGATTGGGGCAGATATGTATTCCTTGACGGCAATCTTGAAGAATCCTCTGATTCTGTTGAAAGAGGACTGCATATTCTGTGGAATGAAAGGAAGAAGATTTTTGAGAACTATTCCCCCGGGAAAGAAGCAATAAAAAAAGTTAGAGATTCTCTTTTATTTTCAAAGCATCTGATTGGATCCACCGCAATGACAGACGAGATAAAAAAGATTATCTTACCCAGGAAACTTCCCGAGAAATTCAGACATAAAGACTACATTCCCTCTGCCCTGGTTATAGGAGGACCTGGCTCAGGCAAAGATACTATCGCGCAAATGGTCCATCTCTTCTTTCCGGAGTATTGCTTTGGAGATATTTACACTATTAATATGGCCTCTCTGAAGCCCAACTATCTGTCTGTTCCGCTTATGAGCGGTTTTGAAGCCGAAATCATTGGTCACATCAAAACGGATGGCGGGGTGTCAAAAGTAAACATTGATACCACTATAAAGGGAATATTTTCCAAAATATGGGAGCAACATAAGAAAAGATATCCTGGCGAAGAGGATATGGAACGAGCAAGGAAAAATGGGTTGATGCCCGTTATTATACTTGATGAATTAAACAGCCTTGATATTGATGCTCAGGGTTCTCTGTTGAGAATATTACAGAATGCAGCCATACAATCCCTGGGTGCCCATAATGAGGAAAAAGTGGATTTTCTTGTTATAGGCATTGTAAATGAACCGGAAGACACCCTTACCCTGGAAGAACCACTGCGAAAGTTTGCTAAGGAAAAAAGCATATTCGGTGGGGTTGTAGGAAGGGCATTGTACGAACATTTCAGAAATATGCGAAGATTAAGGGATGACCTTTACTACAGACTTGTAAGGGATGGGAAGTTTACATTGCTTGATCTGGCGGAGAGACGCGAAGATATACCTATTCTGTTTTCTTTTTTTGTTAAAAATGAGCTGGATAATGAAATTGGAGACGGAATTAGGTGGGATAATCTGTGGTTTGATTTTGATATTTTTGAAGAACTGATGGACAGATTAATTCCCTGGAGCGGAAACTTCAGGCAGTTGCAAAGCCTCGCAAAGAGGACTGCCTATGAGATTTTACAGGATAAAGATAACCAGGACGCGCATAGCGCTATAAGAAATGGTGACACAAATCGTTTTATACATATTTCTATGAAGCATGTGAGAGATGTTATGAAAGAATTCTTTGATAAAGAGGTATAAGGAAAAGGAGAGAGTATACTAAGAGGTATATAAGTGAATTCACAAACCAAATATAAGGATGAAATTATTAAAGAATTGCAGGATATACCTGATGAAGATATTCCAAAACTTCTTGAGATAATTCATTACTTAAAAACAGGTATGAAAGAAAGCAGAAAAAAGGTGAGAGTTAAAAAAGGTAAAGACCCTCTTTTTGATTTAAAAAATATTGCTGTAGAAACTGGTATTAAAGACCTCGCTGAGCATCATGATCATTATCTCTATGGTGTGTCTAAATGATAGAATCTATTTTTGTGGATAGTTTTGCATGGATTGCTGCAATTAATAAGAGCGATAACTACCACAAAATTTCTTTGAGGATATTAGAAGAACTTCTTAACAACAAACAGGCCAAACTTATTACTACAAATTATGTTGTTGTCGAAACCATTAACGCACTTAGTAAGGTAGAATTTAGAAAAACAGTAATTGAATTTATTGATAAACTTGGAAAATCCCCAAGCGTTCAGATAGTCAAGATAACTGATGAGATATATAATAATGCCTGGACACTTTATCAGCAAAGGATGGATAAGGACTGGGGAATCACTGACTGCACAAGTTTTGAGGTTATGCAGATGTTTAATATCAGGAAGGCATTTACCGGTGATAAGCATTTCGAACAAGCAGGGTATTCTTTGATAGTGAAATAAATGCTTAATCAACTTCTTTTAAACGGCATAATTGCGGGCAGTATCTACGCCCTTATTGCTATAGGCTTTACTGTTATCTACCGTACGGTAAAGTTTTTTCATTTTGCTCACGGTGTGGTTTATACGGCTGGAGCGTACTTTGCTTATACTCTGATTATTTCATTACACCTCAATTTCGCCCTTTCTTTTTTTTTGGCCATAGTTCTGGCCGCCATTCTTGGCGTTGCTATTGATAGACTTGTCTATTATCCCCTTCGACAACAGAAAGCTTCTAACCTGATTTTTCTCTTAGCATCGTTTGGTGTCGTTATCTTCATTCAAAACCTGATTCAGCTTATCTATGGCGCACAGATCCTTACCATAAGAACCGGTCCCATCAAAGAAGGACATCATTTTCTTGGTGCAGTGATTACTGATATCCAAATTCTTATTTTAGCAGTTTCAATCATTCTTATGATATTTCTCTGGCTTTTTATACAGAAGACAAAACTCGGCAAAGCAATGAGGGCTGTGTCTGATGATCCCATAGCGGCAAATGTCGTTGGTATAAATCCCGAAAGGATAATCCTAACTTCATTTGCCATAGGTTCTGCTTTAGCTGGCGCTGCGGGGATACTCATTTCTTTTGAAACCAACATTGAACCAACAATGGGTTTTAGTGCTCTCTTGAAAGGAATTATTGCCTCAATTATTGGTGGTATTGGCAGTATTCCAGGCGCGGTGCTGGGTGGATTCTTTCTGGGGTTAGCCGAAAATCTTGGCATCTGGAAGATATCGGCTGGATGGAAGGATTGTATAGCGTTTGCGATTCTAATCATTTTTCTTCTTTTAAGACCTCGGGGCATATTGGGCAATAAAACAGAAAAGAAAACAATTTAATCCTATGGAATATCTCTTACACATTCTTATTATTGCCGGAATATACATAATTCTCACATTGAGCCTGAATCTCATTGTCGGATATACAGGACTGCCGGCACTTGGCCACGCGGCCTTTTCTTGTATAGGAGCATATACCTCAAGCCTTCTTGCATTAAATATAGGCTTGTCTCCCTGGATAGGGCTGCTGATAGGAGCCTGTGTGGCAGCATTCTCAGGCGTTGTGATTGGCTATCCAGCGGTGCGTCTAAAGGGGGATTGTCTTGCCTTGGCAACATTCGGCTTGGGGGTTATTGTTTACTCTATTGCCAAGAACTGGGTATCTCTTACAAGAGGACCGATGGGTCTTCCTGGAATACCCGGCTTTTCAATCCTTGGTTTTGGGTTGTCAGAAATATGGTCTTACTTATTATTAGTATCAATTTTCGTGGTAATCACCATCTTTGTTATAAAGAGAATAGTAAATTCTCCTTTTGGCAGGATACTGAGATCTATCCGGGAAGATGAGATTGCCTCAGCGGCTTTGGGAAAAGATACAATTAAGCATAAGCTATTGGTCTTCATCATCGGAGCATTTTTCGCCGGTATTGCAGGGAGCCTTTACGCACACTACATAACCTTTATTGATCCTTCGAGTTTCACCGTTATGGAGTCGATTACTATTCTCCTTATGGTTATTTTCGGAGGAATGGGAAGTATATCAGGCTCTGTAGTCGGAGCGGTAATTCTGGTTGTCTTGCCCGAACTTCTCAGATTTCTCGGAATGCCGTCATCAATAGCAGCTCCGATGAGACAGATGATATATGGGTTGCTCTTGGTGGTGCTTATGCTCAAGAGACCACAAGGAATAATGGGAGCTTATCGGTTCAAATGAGCGAGAGTAGAAAATTATTGGAGATTAAGAATCTTTCTAAGGAATTTGACGGTCTTAGTGCCGTAAATAACCTTGATTTTTCTATTCAACCAGCCAGCATAAACGCTCTAATAGGCCCCAACGGCGCAGGTAAGACCACGGTATTTAATATAATTTCCGGATTCTACAACGCTCACTCAGGAGATGTTTATTTTAAGAATAAAAGAATTACCAATCTGCCGCCCCACAAAATAGCCAGGTCAGGTATCTCACGGACATTTCAGAATATCAGGCTTTTTCCACAAATCACGGTTCTGGAAAACATGCTGCTTGCAACTAAGTATGACAAAGGCGAAAGCCTTCTATCTGCGCTTCTTCAATCAAAAGTTATGAAGGATGAGGAACAAAGAAATAGAGATAAGGCGCTGGACTATCTTGAATTGGTGGGACTTGCAGACAAGAAAGAAAAACTTGCCCATGAACTATCTCATGGGCAGAGACGATTGCTTGAGATAGCTCGAGCACTGGCAACGGAAGCGGAGCTATTTCTGTTAGATGAACCAACAGCAGGTGTTTTCCCAAATATGAGGGTGAAGATATAGGAAGTGCTCAAGACACTAAAAGCTAAGGGCAAGACGGTTCTATTCATTGAACACGATATGAAAATAGTAATGGAAAGTGCTGATAATGTTATTGTATTGAACTATGGTCAAAAGATTGCAGAAGGACCTCCAGACGAGGTCACCAAAGATGAGAAAGTTATAGAAGCCTATCTGGGCAGGAGGCGGGAAAGTGCTTCTTGAGGTAAAAAACTTAACAGCATATTACGATGCCGTCCTTGCTCTGGAGAATGTTTCTCTTACGGTTAGTGAGGGAGAGATTGTGGCAATGATAGGGCCAAATGGCGCAGGGAAATCCACAGCTCTAAAGGCAATTTGTGGTTTGTTAGATCCTCGTTCAGGAGAAGTCTTATTTCAGGGTGAAAATATAAACAGCAAACAGCCATATCAGTTGGTTAAAAAAGGACTATGCCTTGTACCCGAAGGAAGAAGGGTCTTCAGTTCAATGACGGTTTTAGAGAATCTGGAAATGGGGGCGTTTATTAGAAATGACAAAGAGGCTGTCCAATCTCGCCAATTCTTTCCCTTGACAAACAGATGAATGAATGTCACTATTACGCTCAATAATACAACATAACATGTAATAATTCAGGGGTAAATTATATCATGGAAGGTCGGCGAGTAATATTTACACGAAAAATCGAATCGGAATTACTGCTTTGGAAAAACGCCGCAAACAGGAAACCGATTGTTTTGCGGGGGGCCAGGCAGGTTGGAAAAACATTTGTTGTCAATCGATTCGCCAAAAATTTTGATCATTTTATCGACATCAACCTTGAAAGGCCGAAAGAACGCGATCTTTTTTCCGGTTTTAATACCGGTCAGGAACTTGTTGAACGAATTTTACTTTATAAAGGCCAAAAAATAGATACAAAAAGCACCCTTTTATTTATTGATGAAATTCAACATTCAGCGGAAGCTGTTCAATCGCTCAGATACCTTTATGAAGATGTAAAGGATTTGCACGTTATTGCTGCCGGTTCACTCCTGGAAGTTTTTTCAAAAAGAGAAGGTTTTTCTTTTCCGGTCGGCAGGGTCAGGAATCTCTTTATGTATTCGGTAACGTTTGTGGAATATCTTGAAGCACAAAACCTGCTCCTTGCTGAAAAACTGTTGCAACCGAATGTGTTGGAAGAATCTTCCCTTCATGATTTGCTGCTTGACGCGTTTAACGCGTATGCATTCGTTGGCGGCATGCCGGAAGCCCTTGCCGCTTATGTGGAAACAGGATCCTATTCGGCAGTGAGGGAAATCTATGACGCCATTTTCATGGGATACATTGAAGATGTCGAGAAGTATTCAAATTTAGCAAAAGCAAAATATTTAACCCATGCGATAGACCGGGCTCCCTTATATGCCGGTGAACGGATTACATATGAAAAGTTCGGAGAGTCTTCATTTCGATCAAGAGAAATGAAAGAGGCGTTTGATGTGCTTGAACGCGCCTTGATCGTGTATCGTGCAAGACCTTCCATATCAACCCACATACCGATTATTGAAAAACTGCGAAAAGCCCCGAAGCTTTTTTTTCTTGATGTCGGGCTGGTGAATTACCGGATTGGGTTCAAGGAATTTTTCAGCAAACAATCCCTGGACAATGTCTATCAGGGAAAAATATCGGAACAGGTCGTGGCCCAGGAAATCGTTGCACAGGCATTCCGATCACCATCACTTCGGTTCTGGATACGGGAAAAAGGAGCTGCCGAAACGGATTTTCTTTATCCCTTTAAAGATATGATTATCCCGATTGAAGTGAAGAGCGGGAAGATGGGCAAACTAAAATCTTTAAATCTGTTCATGGAAAACAGTCATCATCCATATGCCATTCGTGTCTATTCCGGCAAAATCCGCATTGATCAGATACAGCTTCCATCAGGGAAAAAATACTACCTCTATTCCATTCCGTATTATCTGTTATCAAGACTTGATGACGTAATCGAACGGTTTGTGTCCAGGTGTAAAACCTGAACCGGTTTTTCTTACATTGCGGATAAAAAACAGGCTCATGCCGGCGGTGCACGCTGTCACGCGTGGTCGGCCCATCCCGCAAAGAGGAAAATAAGAATAGAAAAAGAATAGGGGGACAGACAAATAATTATCGACTGTTGATTTAATGATTGATAATTGACAAATCATAATTGCTCTGGCAGGTATGAGGTTTTTTAAAATCCTATATCCTCATTAATCAAAACGATCTTAATTCTTCCCTTGGGAAACGATTTCTCGGTTATTGCCCATGTGTTACAGATACGATCAGGACTTTTGCAGTCCTCGCAGCAGCAAGTCCTGGCGCAGGGTGTCTTCTTGTCCAACCGCATGGTATTAACCGGAGCAGCATAATTTTTAATACGAAACATAGCTTCCTCTAAATCCGGAACAATTTTATTGCGGCCAACCATGATGATAACGTGTTTTGGTCCGAAAGTAATACCTGCTACACGGTTCCCGTACATATCAAGGTTGACAAGACTACCTGTTTCGGTGACTGCATTAGTCCCGGTAATAAAAAGGTCAACGAGAAGTGCTCTTCTTCGAAGTTTATTTTTTTCTTCATCAGAAAGATTTTTATCATAAACGTCTATAACTTCCAGATCCGGATTATTCTTGATATCATGATAAAGCCCTGTATCAGTGAACGTTAAGGAGCCTCCCCATGAAACACTCTTTGCACCTGTTTTGGGAAGAATTTCTTTCTGCACAATTGCTTTTGCCTCAGAAGAGTTATTTACAAGAAAAACCTCAAAGTTATTTTCTTCCAGAGATTTCTTAAGAGCTTCAAGGCGGATCTTCCAATAGTTTTCGATAGGCTTGTCCATGTGTTCCTCCTGTTTAAAATACTTCGTCAAAACATATTGAAGGTTTCTTCCGCGGCAGTATAGAATTATTCATTAAAGCATCATGTAAATCCGCCGCTGAATCTTCATCAAGCCACCAGTACCAGTAGGCACTGCTCTCATTGCCGTATTTGGAAAGTACGGTATCAGGAGTTCCGAACTTGTTCCAGTACAGAAGTCTGGTATAATCTATATTCCACAGAAGCACATATGGAAAAGCATTATTTATTATTTTATCAATCCCACGGTATATTTCATTACGTTTTTTTATATCAAAAATTCTTTTTTGCTTTTCAATCAGCCCGTCAACCCCGGCGTTTTTAAAACCTGTAATATTATTTCCGCCTTTTCTATCAGCCTCCCTTGAAGACCACATGCCCTCAGGATCTTTAAAAATACCGGAACTCCAGGCAGCCCACGTCATCTGAAAATTATACTCATCCATATCTCTTGCCCAGGCAGCCCAGTCTTTTTTGTCAATGACAAGTTCCATTCCTGTATTTTTGAGATCTTCGGAGTAAATTGCCAAAAATTTTTCTGAAGAAGAACTTCTTGTTAAAAACTTAAAAGAAAATCTTTGTCCTTTTTTTTCAAGAAAACCATTAACCGGATTTACCACCCAGCCCGCCTGCCTGAGAAGATTCAGAGCTTCTTTTCTGTTCACCTCAACAAGCTCGTTAGTGCACGGATTTTCTTTTGTATAAAGGTCTTCAAAATAGGATTTGTGGAGAAAATACTGATCGTACATCAAAAGACTGTTCATTTTTCTCCTGTCAAGAAGAAGCGCCATGGCCTTGCGTACTCTTAAATCATCAAAAGGCGGCTTCCTCATATTCATTGCAAATCCCTGGAATCCAAGAGGGTTATAATTATAAATTTTCTGCTTTACTATCCGGTTTTTTAAAAAATTATCTCCTTTTGTCTCATTTATCCATATCCTGGAAGTATATACAGGATAAATATCAATCATGCCTTTTTTAAACGCCTCAAATGCATTTTCTCTCTCAGTAAAAAACTTGAATCTAATAGTTTGAAAGTTGCCGACCCCACGAGACCTTTTGAATTTTCCGTGCCACCAGTTCTCACGTCTTTCTAAGGTTATAAAAACTCCTTCATTTATCTTTCCGAGTCTATATGGCCCTGAAACCACCGGGAATTCAAAATTAATCTTGTTAAAATCCTTGCCTTCAAACACGTGTTTACATAAAATATGAAAACCGCCGACAGCGCCAAGGTTTTTCCAGTGAACATCCTTAGCTGCAAAACGTATGGTATATTTATCTATTACAACTGGTGATTCAAAACGTTCCATATCTACTTTATGCGGTCCCGTAAGGTTCCTGGGGTCCATTATTGCTTCATAAGTCCACTTGACATCATAAGCCGTTATAGGAAGGCCATCACTCCACCTTGCCTTTTTATCAATATAAAAGGTAAAAGTCTTTTTATCATCCGCTATCACCCATTTTTCAGCCAGCCCTGGTTCATATTCCAGGGTAACAGGATTAATTGATAATAATGTCTCGTATAAAGCTCCAAAGATTTCTGCAGATAGAACATTATTGTCGATGTAATAATTCAGGCTTTTCGGATACTGGCCTGCAAAAATTGAAATCTCTCCCCCAGTCACAGCATCCTGGCTTGATAGAGGATCCGACCTGTCCGTCCATCCCTTTTTTGGAAACATCTCATCTGCAAAAGCAGATGTAGATGTAGCTGTAGCTGTCAAAAATAGAAGAATAAATATTATGTTTTTCATCTTTGTCACCGACTTTAAAAATTGAATAGTGAGAATTGAAGATTGAATATTGAAGGAATTCTGTCAATTTTTAAAAAAACAGAGCGAAGCGATACCACCAATATTCAATATACAATTTTCAATTGCTTTGGCCTTCAATCTTCAATTGACCCCCTTACGCGCCCTTAAGAACATCTATCATTGTAAAAACCGTTCCCTTCACGCCATCTTTTGCCTTCTTGTTCAGATATGAAATAGCATCAAGTGTTCCTTTTGCATAAACATCCCTGCCGTTGACATTGTGCGAAAAAACAAGGCGCACTGTCTTGTCACTTGAAACAAGTGTGTAAGTATGCCATCCGTGCCCTCCAAGATATTCTTCCGGAATACCCCATATATTCTTTTGTACTTCGGGATCACGTTCTTTTTTAATATCATCTTTAGAAAAAGGCGTTCCTAAATCATTAAAATATCCGATCATGGCCTTGGCTGTTCCACTGGTATCTGCTTTTCCTTTCTGGTGACTTTCCTTGATTTCAAGGGAATACCCTTTAAAAAGATCTGGAAATGTTTTTGCAGCATATTCCATCATTGCCTGAAATCCGACGATCTGCTTTGCCATATTTTGTGCTATTACTGCCGGGATGGATGATGAACGAACAGTATCTTCAAGGAGTTTCCTGTCGCCCCCTGTTGTACCCATCACAAAGGGAAGGTTGTGCTTGCAGTAAAATCCGGCGTTTCTGTTTACAGATGAAGGATGAGTATAGTCCACACTGATAAAATAACTTTCCTTTTCTTTTATCTCAGCAATTGCTTTTTCAGATTCTTGCGGATGAATAAGACTGATAACCGTTGAATCTAAAGTATATTCCGCTTCTGTAATTTCGGGTCCGGTAAGCGCATATGGTATAAGTTCAAACATACTATCGTTCATGACATGTTTTGCCACATTCACTGCCATATTGCCGGGAATTCCGTTTACCATTACTTTTATTCGTTCCATTTAACACCTCCAATAATAACTGTTTACGGTTTACAGTTCACGGTTTTTTAATAAATGCAACGACCGAAGCATTTTTAACCGTGAACGGCTGCCATAATTTCTTCTACAACTGCTTTTATGCCCGGAAATTCTGCATCTTCAAAAGCTGAAAAATTATATTTCAAAGTTTTTACTGCTGCGGGGATATATTGTTCAAAATAAGATTTACCACTCATGCGTATCAAATTGCCAAATGCACCAAGTATCTGCAGATTTCTTGTCAGGGAACAATACCTGAAGCAATAGCGGAACTGCTCCTCATTAATCTGAAGAAATTCTGCAAGCCCCTTAATGCAGTAATCAACCAGTTGAGCCCGCAGTTGATAAGGCAAATCCACATATGGATCAATAAGCAGGGATGCAAGATCATACTGAACAGGGCCAATGCGTCCGCCCTGAAAATCTATAATATAAAACTTATTATCTTTAAACATGATATTTCTGGATTGCAGGTCTCTATGCATAAATCCATTAACTGGAAATTTAAGTGTTTTCTCAGCAAGTAATTCAAATTCATCTTTAAAATCTTCAAAGGAATAATCCATGCCAAGATAACCTCTTAAAAATGCATCAACAAAGTATCGGCATTCCTTTTCAAGTATAAGATCTTTGCTGTAATATGGAGTTTGATATGTCCAGGATATATCAAAACCTTCTACCCCTGAAGTTGACATATTTATAAGAACATCAATAACTGTTTTATAATATAAAACAACTTTCTCCGGGTCCTTAGTATTCAGGATTAGTTTCTGAAGTTTTACATCGCCCAGATCTTCCAGAAATACCAGACCTGAAAAATTATCGTGAAGATGTATTTCAGGCACAGGTATTCCCCGGCCATAAAGATGGCGACCGATCGCTATAAATGAGTCCACCTCGGATGTTGCGCTTTGTACTCTGATGTCGTGATCAACCATAATAAGTTTCCGCAATGGTACCTCATATACCTTGCCAGGCAAATGCTGCTCCGCTATTACCCTGTACCATCGCCTGCCTGATCCATCCCCTTTGATGCTATCGCGCCTTATGTTTTTAAAAGTAAAATCCGGCCACGCCTGTTTGAATGCCTCGGGTGCTAATTTATCTATAACAGCTTCTCTGTAACTCTCAGGTGTTCCGATATCTTTCCAGTAATGTTTTTGTGCAATAAAAGCTTTCAGCCGTTGGCCTGAAAATATTAATTCTCTATATGCATCAATTATGCTGAAAAATAAACCAGCCGGTATAAAATCCAAAATTTTCGGATCAAGAACCTGTATCCCTGTAAAAGCAAGCTTTCTCTCATAACCGATGTTCTCATTGCTTTTCTCTTCATAAAAGCCTCTAATGAAGTCTTCCTTGCTGATTAATACATTGTTGAATTCTTTGTAATCATGGAAAACAAGGGTGGCGGTATATTTATGATTAAGATGAAAATCATAAACATCCCCAAGGTCTATATCTGTAAGAATATCGCTGTTAATAACCATAAATGGCTGATCATCCCAGAAATCCGCAACATTCTTTATAGCTCCTCCTGTACCGAGGAGCAGGGGTTCATAACGAGTAAAAACAGGGATAGAATATTTCCGGCCGGACAGGAAAGAATCTATCTTTTTATACAAGTGATGGGTATTAATAATTATGGCTTCGCAGCCCGCATTCTGCAGGCTGCGAATAATGATATCCAAAAGAGGACGTCCTGCAACAGGGAATAAAGGCTTTGGTGTATTTGCAGTAAAAGGGCGAAGCCGCTTACCAAGACCCGCGGCAAGTATCATTGCTTTCATCGCAGCACTTTAGTTTTTCATTGAAGATTGAAAATTGAAGACCAAAGCAATTGAAAATTGAATATTGTCGATTGAATATTGAAGGAATTCTGCCATTTTTAATCCACAGATTACGCAGATTACACAGAAAACATAAAAAGCTTCAATTATAACCGTTTACAGTATAGTTCGTTTAAAATGATAGAGCGAAGCGATTCCACAAATATTCAATATTCAATCGACAATATTCAATTTCTATTCCGGCAGATAACTCATATGTTTTTTTATAGCATCATCATAGAGTTTGATTTTATCATGATCATCTGAACTTTTTACTCCATGAGAAATAAAATAATCTACAGCATTCTGAAAATTAATTTTGGAAAGAGCTTCTTTCCTTTCAATTTCCTTTCTTTTATACATTCGATTTCCTATTGACTGGACTTTTTTCAGGCGGTCTTTTGTATTAATAAATTCTTTTGGATACCGCGTGAAAAAGTTTAATACAATAAAATATGATTCAAAATAGGTTTTAAGAAAACTGGAAAAAAGTTTAAGCTTTCTATAACCTGCGGATGTAATGTTGTATGTATCAGGCAAGGTTGAATGAGGCATTAGAATGGCATCATCAATAAATATTTTGATGTTTTTACGAACAAAATAATCCGGTGTCTTATCAACGTCATAAGAAAATTCATTTTTAAAAAATTCCTGAAGAAACGTATAGCCTGAAATAATATCGGATGTTGAGAATTGAAAAGCGTCTTTTTCCAGAATTGCCAAAGCTGTAAAAGCTGCCGGGATAAAAAAGGAAATACAATTATTCTTATAATATTCTAAAACCGGTCTTTTGCTCTCATTAACCTTAAATACGACCTCAGAGGACTGGCTTTTCTTATCTTTCTTTGGAATTTTTTCTATAAATTTTCTATGGGTGTAGTGTTCCAGGGCTCTTTCGAAAGCTCTGGCCTGATCAAGCACAAGAGTATCAGCCATCTTGGCATTTTTTGAAAACAGGTGGGTCATATATATTTCCATTTCAGATATCAGATAATTATAAGTAAAACTTTTTTTTGGGCAGTTAAGAATAGCGCTTGCAACAAGAGCATATGGAGTTACAAGTGAGACATTATCTATTGCATTTATGATTCTATGTCCCAAATTACGGATAAAAACATTCTGCTCTTTTGACGACATATCCTGAATTTTAGAACCATATTCTGATAAAAGCTCTTTTAACGACATAGGTTCATGGAACTTAATGTAAATTCTTCCATATCTTTTCTTTAACAGTCTTCCTGCCTTTATTACTTGAAGGAGGCTCTCAGGCTCTTTTTGACCTCCCTCAATTTCACTTAGATAAGCACTTTCCTCCAGCACCCTGTCATATCCAATAAATATCGGTACAAATATCATATCCTCACAGGATTCGTTTTTATAAGCATTTAGAAGCATGGAGAGTAATCCAAGTTTGGGCATGATTAACTTGCCGGTTCGGCTTCTGCCCCCTTCTATGAACATTTCAATATTGAAACCTTCCTCAAGAAGCTTGTTTATATATTCCGCAAAAACTTTTGAATAAAGTACAGCCCCCCTGAAAGTTCTTCTTATGAAAAAAGCACCGCCGCGTCTGAATAATGGCCCAAGGGGCCAGAAAGAAAGATTTTTTCCCGCAGCGATATGGGGACATGGCATATTATTATTAAGTAATATATACGATAAAATCAGATAATCTATATGGCTTTTATGGCAGGGGACCAGAATTAACGGCCCTTTTTTAGACATGTTTTTTACTTTGTTAAGCACATCATTATTGACCGTTACACCTTCAAACATGGTGTTTACAACCCATTTAATAACAACTGCGGCCATTCTTATTACAGCTATATTATACTTGGCGGCTATTTCGTCAAGATACCCCTCGGCCTCTTTACGTACTCTTTGGATTGGGATATCGCGCTTTTTTGAATGGTTGTACATAAATCTTTGAAGCCTGTTATTTGTCAGGATATTTTCTTTCAATTCTTCTCTTGATTTGAGAATCGGCCCGACTATGCTTCTTCGATGTTGATTAATTTGAGCTAAAAGATAACGCCTTAATTGAAGCGACTGCTGTTCTATGCTCTGATAACGGTTTTCAGCAAGCTCTAAAAATTCTTTAAGATCAACCGGCTCTGATATTTCTACAAAAATACTGCCTGGATTTTTTAATAAAGTTATAATGCGTCTTATTTTTCCCGGCCTTTCATCGGTGCCGAACAGAATATCAATTATATTCAGAGTAGACCGGTGTGGCTTTGTGCTGAAAATCATTAATTGAGGAATAATAAAAATTTGGTTTTCTATTGATTTCTGAATTTCTATAAGATAGCGAATCGGATCTGTTTTTTCTTTTACAAATCTGCGATAGAAACCTTTTTTTTCAACCAGAGATAATAATCCCGAACGTCTCTTAATCAGCTCCTGTTTGATATATTCGCTTTTATAAGGGTTGGGCGGCCAGGCTTTATTATGAAAAATATAATCAAGATATGCTAAAATAATCCTGAATATTCGTGATACCGGCTGCCAGATAACTACTCTGTAATCCAGCCCTACTTCGGGAACAGGCAGCCCTTCCTGTCTATATCGTGTGTGATAAAATAAATATTTAAAATAACTTTTATGTTTGGTAGCATAAATGATTATATTTTCTTTTGGAATCTTCCGGATAACTGAGGTCTGCTCCTTATCAAGCTTTACTCCGGAAAAGAAAATCTTCAAAATCCATGATGAAAAAAAGCCTATATTAACCGGAAGATAGCAAAGAAAGTGATTATATGTGCCGTTAAGAAAGTGGTCGGTCCAACCCCTTAATTTCTGTTTTATTAATCTTGTCATAATATTAGTTCAGACCTTATTGAAATATATTTTATATAGGCTCCAAGCCCTTTATTCATAACGAATCTGATAAAAATTGAACACTTTGTCGGTCTGGGTTCAACGGTTCACGGTTCAAGGTTCAAGGTTATACCTCGGAAGGTCACAAATTGCACTTTTTTTGATCTGCCTGTGCGTTGCACGCAGACAGGTGCCACTGATTTCACTGGGTAAGCATCATGAATCTATCAACCTTTGAACCTCTGAACCGTAACTACTAAAATATAAAAATTATCAAATATAAAATTTGAATGCAATATTAAAAACTATAACTCACAGGGCGATTGCATCAAAATTCGGCATAATTTTTAATTCTAAATAAATCAATAGGTTACAAATACCGTTTCAAAAATAAGCACCGATAAGCTGCTTACTGCATTACGTAACTATTTGATTTTTAAAGGTCTAAAATTTTGATACAATTGCCCTGCTATAACTCAAAAGGTAAACGCATCGGGCACAAAATTTTTAGCTTGCGTTACAGACTTTGTTGTGTTATTTCAAAAAAAACTTGGTTCGCTTAACGCTATCATATGTATCTACACGATATTCTTTATAATTATATAAATCAATTAACAGGCTTATTAAAAATAGTACATGTAATTTACTATTGAAAATCTTAAATATCAAAAGGAATCAATTTAAAGGAGGGTGAATTTTTATGAAAACTTTAATTGGCGGGGCCATTGGAGCTGTCTTGGGTCTTATTGGCATTTCAATATGGTGGCACGAATTTTTGCAGATTTTAGCTGGTGCTATTCCTGTAGTGCTTCTACTTGGAGGTGGATTGGCTCTTTATCTGGGCTTTGATGAACTGAAAGATACCTGGAAAAAAGATGATAAAACCCCTGCTGCAACTGAGGATGTAGAAAAATATAAAAAAGAAATTGATGAACTGAAAGGTGAAGTTGAAAAATTAAAAGCAACTAAAGCATAATTTTTACACCGGTAAATTAAGAGCCCTGCTTAAAATAAGAGACCTTTGAAAAATGTTCAATTTTGTTCAAGTTCAAGGAAGGCGAAAATTTTAAATACAGGAATACATTGAGTATTTCGAGGCTTAAAATTTGAGCCTGATGCAGAAATTGGGCAAAAGGGGGCGTTTTTCAAAGGTCTCAATAAGATAGGGCTCTATATATTCTAACCGTTCACGGTTGTCGGTTCACAGTTCACAAAGAGGACCCCCATAATTCTCCTCTATCTTCTGTTTTTTTCAACCGTGAACCGATAACTGTGAACGGTTATTATATATTTATATCTTATTTTTTATTACTGCTGATGTAGCAAGATAATCTGCTCTTTCGTTTCCATCAATATTCGCATGCCCTTTTACCTTGTAAAACTTCAACTTGCTGAATTTTGAAATAATCTTCTTTATTGATTTTATTAATTCCGTATTCTTCTTTGCTTTCCATCCAAGAGTAAGGACTCCGTAAGCATAGGAACTATCCGTAAAAATTTTTACCGGAAGATCGGTTCTTTTTAATTCCAGCAAAGCTACTCGAATAGCCTCAAGTTCAGCAATATTGTTGGTTGCGGAACCTATATATTTTGATATCTCCTTTTCATGGCTTCCATAAAGCAACAAAATACCTATCCCTGAAGGGCCGGGGTTGCCGGAAGATGCCCCGTCTGTGTAGATACAGATCATATCCTGCTCTACCAAAGGTTGTTTTTCTAATTTCAATGCCTTTTTTTTGCTTGTTTTAGCCGGATTTCTTTTATTAGAAACTTTTTTATTATCCTCCTGTAGATCAATGGGTTTAATGTTGTCTTTATTCACCCAGTACTCATAATCCTGCTCAAGCTGATACTTGATTAACACTTTGTTGTTTTTAACAATCGGCTTTCCATTTTTATCAGTATTCAGCCAGACCTTGTTTTTTCTGAACTTCATCCGTTTCCAGCCTGTTTTTTCTTTTTCCAAAACAAAGTCTCCTGTAACACTTTGTAGGGGCGATCCTTGTGATCGCCCTCCTGATTGGGCATTGTGATCGGCCTTATTGGGCGAACACAAGATTCGCCCCTACGATCGGCCTTATTGGGCGAACACAAGATTCGCCCTGATTAGGGCGATCACAAGGATCGCCCCTACTCTTTTTCAAAAGGCATTGTTACCACAATTTGACATTCAATTACGGTATAGATGGAACATTTTACTTATTTCAATAAACTCATTTAGATCATCTTGCCATGATCCTGCTATTTCATCTATATCGTCATTTTTTTCTATGCGCCGGCGTATTTCCTTGTCTCCAATTATAAGGTCTATGGGAAGTCTTTTAGATTCATACTCATAAGGAGGCTGTTTCCACTCGAACTCACCTTTGTGATGGAAACAGACCGACTTGAGCAATTTAATGGAAGTAATATATGGATTAAATGTATTCGGATCAGTTATGTGAATTTGAAATCCTCTGCATAGAGTTCCCTTCCACTTGTTTGACGTGGGCTCAAACACATTATATCTGAGTATTGCTCCCTCCAATTTGCTGCCCCCAATGTCGGAAAAAACTTTTTCAGTATCAATAAAAGGAGCGCCAAAAACCTCAAAAGGCTGGGTTGTTCCCCGCCCCTCAGAAACATTTGTGCCTTCCCAAAGCACCTGGCCAGGATAAACCATTGCAGACATGGTGGTTGGAAGATTTGGTGATGGAGAAATCCAGGGAAGACCAGTATCATTAAAATACATATCCCTGTTCCACCCTTTCATTTTTACAATTTCAAGATCACAACCTGTTCCATAGTAATTATTGAATAAAAGAGAAAGCTCACCAATTGTCATCCCATGACGCATAGGAATAGGAAAACGCCCTACAAATGAGTTGCATTCCGACGACAGGCAGTTGCCTTCTACCACAGAGCCGCCGACAGGATTGGGACGGTCAAGAACTACTACTTTTTTGCCGAATTTTTTTGCAGCTTCAAGACAGTAGGACATCGTATAAATGAAAGTATAAACACGGCTTCCGACATCCTGCAGGTCAATAATAAGCACATCAATGGGATCAAACATTTCTTTCAAGGGTCTTCGGGTTTGGCTGTAAAGACTGAAAACAGGAATCTTTAATACCGGATCAATCATATCTTCCGACTCAATCATGTTATCCTGTTTTTCAGCAAAAAAACCGTGCTGAGGTGAATATAATGCAGCAAGCTGACCGGGCATCTTTAAATTAATTAATTCGCGTGCATGTCGAAAATTCCTGTCAACTGAAGCAGGATTGCTTAATAACCCCAAACGGCAGCCCAATATCCATTGGGGGGGGGGGACTCAATAAATCTTTCAAGACCTGTTTTAACTAATACCATTTTATCTCTCAATATTGAAAATTGAATAGTGAACAGTGAAAATTGAAG
>Ga0255429_1004_pt1 | contig 46994 bp, 33 predicted proteins | sample ANMaggSeSYBR02H9_FD_182636 | JGI IMG/M metagenome (GOLD analysis project Ga0255429, IMG submission 182636) | Sediment cell enrichment communities from methane seep in Santa Monica Basin, California, United Staets - ANME aggregate JGI... | ecosystem: Environmental > Aquatic > Marine > Cold seeps >... | reverse complement strand
ACTCATAATTAGAATTGCTGCGAAGATATAAGAAAAAAACCCTTCTGGAAACAATGTATTGCAATTGAAAGATTCAGACGGGATAGTTTGACCTGCCGCGACGCTCTTAAATTCAATGAACTTGCCAGAAAAATATATCTATCATTTCCTGAACAATTCATGGAAGGCAAGATTCCTCTTTCGGTTAAGATTGAGCTGAGGAGCAAAAAGAACTCCAATGGTTACACGAAAGTACACACTTTTTCTAAAGATAAATTCAAATACAAAGAGATTAATCCTGTGAAGAGCGTGATTATAGACGGCCTTGTGAGCGAATTTCTTGGTTATGACGAGCCGGTGGATAACAGTTTTCGTGGCTTGCTGGATGATCGAATGGTCGTTTTTACCTTCATGTGTTTTGCCGGAGAACTCAAATCCAAATGCAAAGATACAATAGACGAACATGAAGCGCTATTTTCAAGAATCATGTATGTGGATCAAGCTGGTGAGGGGTACGAATATAATAAGAAATTTATTCGCGCAAAAATGAAAGACCTGGTTTATCGTCGTTGGTCAGAGTACGGTTCTCTATATGGTTATACCAGATATTCCAGCGCATACACTGGTTTTGGAAATGAGTTTATTGACAATCTTTTTCAAGACTTTAATTCTATGTACTACCAGCTTGCCCTTATTTCTCTCTACTACCGTTCATCATTGATAGATTTTTCCGACAAAGTCGCCAAAACAACACAGCAGCTTGAGCTCCTAAACAAGAAAGACCAGGGCAGCTATCGCGAATCATTCTTAACGCTAAAAGCAAATTTTATGCAATTTTCCAACCTTTACTGGTTTCAGGAAGTGACCAATCAGGATCAGGGAATCGAAATTTTTGAGCTTTATAAAAAGTCGTTTGCTTTTAACACCATGTATAAACAGATCAAAGATGAAATAGACCGAGGAGACGAATATCTGAACATCTTACAGCAAAACAAGTTGAATGATTTTACAAAACAATTCAGCATCGTTGGTTCTTTTCTGGCTGTGCTTGCAATCATGGTGGGATTTTTCGGTATAAATTTTTCGTTCTTCGGACTTGAGAATACATGGGGACTCCTTCTCTGGTATCTGCTGTCGATTTTTTCGATTCTTTTTTTGATATGCATTCTTAGATCTTCTATCCTCCGAAGAAAAAGAGCGTGTGAATACCTTGTATCTTCTTTTCACCGGCTGAAAAGATGGTGGGCAAATGTTAAGACAAAACGGGAGCAATAAATGGGTGATTACTATTTACGAATTGAAGCTGTCAACCTGAACAACTTTGTGTATGACACAAACGATATCAGTACTATCAGGGGCGGGAGCTTTTTATTGCTTGATATAGTGAATAGACTGGAATCTGCGCATGATCTTAACGGGTTGTTGAAGAAGATTTCAACTGGCGCCAGCGCCGGGCTTTTTCGCATTATTGGAAACGATCCTGATGATGTTAAAAAAAGAGTCAGGGATTATTTAGACAAGAAAACCGACGGACATGCCACATTTGTGGTGGATACACTTGACGGGGATAATTTGGATTTCAAGGCAGTTCAAGAGCAGCTACTTGCCAAAAACAGATGGTCGCAGTGGCAACAGTTAACTATCCCGTGGGGCAAGGAGGGATGGAAGGGGTCTGAAACGCCTTGTTTTTTGGACGGTATCCGGCCAGGATTAGAGTATGAGGAATTTCCGGAAAAAGGCGCCAGGAAAATTTCCAACTCAGTCAAATTCCGGCGATATAGAGGGAAAGAATTAAGAAATAGTATTTATACCAGCATATTGGACAATCAAGGAGAGCCCTGTAAATTTACAAACGATCTGGAATGCCTTAGTGATGACAAGGATCAGGGTATCCTGAACAAAAAAATTGCGTTTATTTATATTGATGGCAATAAATTTGGTAGAATACGTGATGAAAAATGTACTGACGAAGAAAAGCTTCAAGAGTTTGACAAATCCATTCAAATAGAATTCAGGGAAGCGATTTTGAAAAAGCTACTGTCGTATATGGCTGGTAATGATGCATCGCTTACTGCTGACAAAAAGCTCCGGCTTGAGACTCTGCTGTGGGGCGGAGATGAAATCGAATGGGTTGTTCCGGCCTGGAAGGGATGGGAAGTGTTGAGGCTTTTTTACGAATTCGATCCACCCCCTGCTTATCATGATGAAATTCCTCTTACACATGCATCCGGCATTGTTTTCTGCCATCACAATGCTCCGATTCTTAAAATCAGGAAACTTGCTCATCGTCTGGCAAATCTCGCAAAATCAAATTTGACTTCAATCCCGAAATCACACGAACATGGTGATATCTTTCACTATCTGATTCTTGAGTCATTTGACATGGTTGAAGGGAATCTTGATACTTTTTTAAAAGATTACTATAAACCTGTTGATTACAAAGAGTTGCTTTTGAACGGACTGGAAATGCAAAGTTTTTCAAAGGATATGAAGATTGTTCGTTCCGGTTTTCCAAGGGGAAAAGTCTATGAAATTATTTCAGCTTTGAAAGAAAAGAAAGATGTTGATGATATAAAAGAACGAGGCATTCAATCTTGTTCCGCTTCCCGGAAAGAAGAACTGAGAGCCGCTATTGAAAGTTTGTTGAAAGGCAATATCAATCGCTGGTTTCTCATAGCGGATCTTTGGGATTTTACAAAGGAGGTGTGAACTATGGCGCTTTATTTCAAAATGAAGATCAGCCTCAAAATTCAGGCGCCTTTTCTTTGTTCTGCAACAGGTCCCAAGGGCTGGGGAATTGATCTTTCTTTTAACCGGAACCATGAAGGCAAACTTTCCATTCCCAAATCTCATATCAAAGGAAAATTACGAGAAGCATGGAGGGAGCTGAAAAAAACAGGAGAGTTTCCTGTTGATATTAACCGCTGGCTCGGGAAGGGTTCTGGTGATGATGCCAATGATTATACTCCGCACAGAGGTTTAATAATATTTTCCGATTTTATCTGTTTAGACAAACAGGATTCTATTCAAACCCATCGCATTCGTATTGAAAAAACTTCCGGCACTGCCGGTGAAGGCGCTCTGATTACGGCGAAAGTTCCGCATCTTAGTGGGAAAACAACAAAATGGAGCGGTGAAATAGCTTTTTCTGTAGCGAACCGGACTGAAGGGGAAAGGATAAAAGAGCAGATCCTGACCGGTTTGAGATGGATCACGGCTTTGGGAGCGGAAAAAGGCGTGGGGTACGGCAGACTTGTGGAGGTGACATATGAGCATTTTAACAGGGGAAAAAACAGGGCGGATATAATCAACAACACGGCAGATGCCATCGGACTTGCCATAACCATGCTTGATCCTTTGATGATCGGCGGCGTGAGAATCAAGGACAATTATCTGAAGAGCGAAACAATACTTACAGGGTCAGTGATTAAAGGAGCGCTTGCCCAATGTATCAGGCGCAGACTTAACCTGAATGGCAATCAAGAAATCAACGAATCAATTCCCGGCGCAACTGAAGCAGGTATATCCAACCTCGTGAAGCATTTTGAACAGTTGAGGATAACCCACGCCTTTCCTTCGCGGCAGTCCATGGTCCGCCCTGTAAAACCACCCCTTTCACTTGTTGAAGCCAAAGGCTTGTATGATATCGCCCTTTCTGAAAAACCGCGATTGATTAATGATAAAGCGCCCGCATTTGCGATTGACTGGAAGGATTCTTCGAGTGTGGGTTTCGCCTATGGATGGGCGCATCCCAAAACTCTGGCAAAAACACGTACGGCTATTGAGACTATAACTCGAAGAGCCGAAGATGAAAAACTTTATACTTTTGAATATATCTGCCCAGTAGATGATCAGAACAAAGAGATAACCTGGTTAAGCAATATTTATCTGCCGAAGAATCTGGCTGAAGATGAGCGTGAAAAGTTGTCATATGAAATCTGCTTTGTAGTTCATAACTGGTTTGATTACATAGGGAAACGGGACAGCCGCATAAAAACAGCACGGGTGTCATCAGGCCGTTGGCCCTCGACTATCCGAGAACTTGACATAAGCCGGAATGAAATCACAGTATTTACTCTTCAAAGTGATGCTTTGATCCTTGATCCATGGGAATTAAAAGGAGAAGACAAAGATTCCTTGTTTGAAGCATACAAAGAATTCTGGAATGATATTTCAGGCGGTACTTTTGAGTTAAAACGTTTTTTTGCCGCTCAAAAACTAAGAGGCGGTTATCTCGGGAAACGCTTCAGGATAAATAAAAAGTATTACCCATTCTTTTTGACCAATGCCGGAAGCGTTTTTGTGCTTAAACTAAAGGATCCAACAAAAGCGGAAAAATTCGGGAAAACCTGGCAGCATTGTGGACTTCCCACACCGGACTGGGCTTTTGAGCGTTATGGCAGGTCATCTAACGAGAGGCTTGACTGGCAAAAATGTCCATTTATACCGGAAAACGGTTTTGGCGAAATTATAATGAATTTACCCTGCCATTGGGAACAGGCCCCAAAGACCCATTCAGGAGGTTGCAATGACTGATTCCGTTATGCTCAAAGGTGATGATTTCGTTAACCGGTATCGCCTTGAAGGAAAACTGACTGCCACAAGCCCGTTCCATCTCGGCAGCGGTTTTTCGGTAGAGAGAAAAGGGCTTAATAAGCCAAATACGGAAAAGCCGATACAGATTTCCGCTATAGCTACTGATCATTTGGGGCATCCCGTTATACCGGGCAGCAGTCTAAAAGGCGCGCTGCGTGGCTATTTACTGAACGTCTTATCGACCGTTAACGGCAATCAACAGAAAGAGATCGCTGAAGTACTGGCAAAGGAGCATGATTATGATGCTTCTGATCTCAAAGAAAAAAAACAAAAAGATCAGATAGTTTTTATGAGAGAAACAGCAAGCGTTCTGGAAAGGCTCTTTGGAACACCATTTGCAGAAGGCAAAATAGAAGTTTGGGACGGAGAGTGCGTGTCCGCTGAGTATTCAATAGATGATAACCTCAGTGATTCAGAAGTTGCTCCCTACTGGAACAGCAAGAGATTTACTTATGTGGACCAGTCGGTTGCCATCAATCCCAGAACCAACACTGCTATTGACAAAAATCTTTATAGCTTTGAGATTGTGCCTCCAGGTGTAACCTTTGTAATCAATATATGCGGTCAGAATATTAGCAAAATCGAAATTGGCATGCTTTTATTCGGTCTTGAAGCCTTTAATTCAGAAATCTGGCCTTTAACCCTCGGGGCCATGGGCGGAAGGGGATTTGGACGATTTGATTTTCAGTTGACCGAACTATACTGTCTCAAAAACAAAAAAGACAATATCAGCAATTGGATAAAAGAGGCGATTTGCAACCGGCATTCAGGATATTTCAGTCTTCAAAGGCTTGATGAGTCTGAGAAAAAAAAGTCTATAGAATGCTTTAGAAAAGCGTTTTTAAAAGGTGTGGGAGATGTATGATGATCAAACAGCCCCTTTTTAGAGATGGTGTAAACGCAGTTCTTGTAACAAAATGGAAACTCAGACTCGAAACGCCTTTGTGCATTAAAAACAATTCATCGTCTGCTTTCAACCCGACAGATGGAGAAAAAAAGACAAGAAATTACAACATGTCTTTTGGCTGGAACAGGTTGATAACCGGTGATGAAGTGCAAGTCTCTGACGCTCATTTTGGAATTCATATCAAGGACGGGCGAGTTTTTCCAGGTTATAGCATTCCTGCAAGCTCCATCCGTGGCGCATTACGGTCATGGACTATCAAGCATCTTGTAAAAAAAGAATTGTGGAGTCTGTTGTATAAGCTGGATGAGGACAAAGAGAATATTCACAAAATAAAAAAGTTTCTTGAATCAAATCCTGGTTTTGAGCTTACATTCGATTTTTTCGGAATGGCAGTTGAAGAACCGGATCGTCTTGAAGATAATATATCTCAAGCCGGAAGGGTTAAAGTAGAGTCTCTTCCCTTAAAGAACGAGTCGGAAAAACCGTGGGTTCAGGGAACTGACTGGAAACAGGGAGAGAGCCGATTCGGGCCGCAAAATGTATGCAGGCACATTTCGGTTAGGGGGCCAGTGGATCGCATTACACACGCAGCCAGGGAGGGAGGACTCCACTATTTTCTTGAATTTTCACCAAACCAGACCTTTGACGTGGTCTTGAGGGTAGCCAGTCCGGATCCTGTTCATCTTGGCCTGATAGCCTTGTGGGAAAGGGAAATAGATGCAGGAATTCTTCGCGTAGGTGGGCTGACCAGCATAGGACGAGGCAGACTAAGGGTAGAAAACAGTCAACATGATCTTTTTGCTTTGCCGGGTTATAAAGGTGATTGGAAGTTGGAATCCGCTCGGGAGCAACAAGGTCTGTCAGATGATGTTCTTATGCAATTATGGAAAACATATCCGATTTTAAAGGCTGGACAATATATTGAGAAGGTTGGGAGGTTAGCAGGTTTATAAAGGAGAAAAAACATGCTGAAAAAAGCGACAAAATTATCGGAAATTCGTTTGGCGTTTCCCCAGAAGCCTTTGGTTGATGATGAGTTTGAGGAATTTTACGTTTCAGTTGATTCGGAACGTGATAATTGCCTGTCAAGGGTAGAGGAACTAAAAAACAACTTAATGGAAGAGAACATCAAGATACTCTTTGCAGGGCATTCAGGATCGGGCAAATCAACGGAACTGAACAGACTTATAAGAGATATAGATTCAACAACTTTTACAGTTAAGTTTTCGATCACAAAAGAACTTGATGCTTACGATCTGAATTATATCGACCTTATCATGGTTATGATGGAGCAACTTGCGAATCAGGCGGCAGAATCGGGCCTTATAGATAAAAATAGCAAGTATCTTGAAAAGATAAAAGACTGGCTTGCTGATGTCACAGATATAAAGGTTGAGGAGACCGGGTATATGCTGGAGATCGGAGCCGGTTTAAAAGCAAATAGAGGGATTTTATCATTACTGGTCGGTTTGATTGCGGAATTCAGGGCAGCCATTAAATCCGGAAGCTCAAGCAAGAAGGAATACAGGAGAAAGCTTGAACAGCAAATCAGCCAGCTTAAGACTTATTGCAATATTATGATTAACGAGATTGCGAAAAACTTGGAAAAACAGGACAAAAAGCTGTTGGTTGTTTTTGAAGATATTGACAAGGCAGACATTCAAAAAGCCCAGAAGATATTTTTCAAACACTCCGGCATCCTCTCCGAGCTCAATACCAGCATAATATTCACAGTTTCTATATTTACTCTGACAATCCCTGATCTTGCCAGCAGCGGTGGTAAATTCGCAATGGTAAGACTTCCGATGCTTAAGACAAAAAATAGAAAAGGAGGTGAATTTACAAAAGGATGTAACATTATTACGGAAATCGTCAAGAAGCGGGCGGAGCTTTCGTTGTTTGCGGATGGTGTGCTCAAAAAGATGATTGCAAGAAGTGGCGGTGTGTTGAGGGATCTTTTCGAAATGATACAAGTTGCCGCAATTGCCGCAGATGCAAATGGGCTTGACAAGATCAACGAAGGTATGTCCTATTATGCCTTTGGAAGAATCAAAGAAAGATATCACGGCATGATAAGTGTCAGAGGGAAAACAGAAGAAGGGATTACAACCGACGATTTATATGAAGAGCTTAAAATTATCATCAGGTCCAATGAAAAAAAGCCGCGTCTTAATGATACGACCGTCAAGCTTCTCTCAAGTCTTGCCGTATTGGAATATAATGGAGAACAATGGTTTGATGTCCACCCCGCGGTAAAGAGCCTCCTTAAAGAAATGGGTGAATTGAATGATCTTTGACGAGCTGGCGCTTTTGATCAACTCCCTTAAAAATAAAGGCGCAGGTTTTTGTATCGTTGAAGCGCCTGATGACGCAACTCATGATGATCTCATGGACAAAATAAAAAATGCTTTGAGACTCTATGAGGACAAAAAAACTGCTGTTATTTACCTTTTGGAAAAACCTCCTGCCCAATCCATATTCTCATTTGTGCGGGATTTTGTTGAGTCCTTCTATGATCGGCAGATTTTTTTTATCAGAAATCTTGAAATAGCAGCAGGAAATACCCCTGAAAATTTCTTGAGCGAATTAAACTTTTCAAGAGAGACTCTCGATTCCCTTGATCGAAATTTTATATTTATGATGAATCCTGATTTTGCAGGACTCTTTATGAGATACGCCAAGGACATTTTTTCCTGGATACCTCACAGATACAGATTTGAAGGAAAAGACATCGGATTTCAAAAACCTGTTCGCCCAATATATGCAAAAGAAGAGGTCAAAATTGAAGATGAGAAAGACCGTAAATATCTCCTGGAACTTATTGATCTTTATGAAGAGCAATTACGGGAAGCCCTGGATGATCCGAAATTCAGTGTAAAAAATATTCTCAAACCGCTTGCCGATCTTTATAAGGAATATGCGGACTACGAAAAGGAGCTTTCCTGCCGTCAGCAGATCGCAGCATTTTATAAGAAGATAGGAAGCACAGAATATGCCGAATCTCTCGTCAAGCTTGGCGTGGCGCAGCATAATCTGTCCGCTGGCGGGCAAGCCGGAAATACTCATCCGGAAGAGAGCAGACAAAAAGCAATAGAAGCGTTCAAGGGGGCGCTCAAGATTTATACCCTGGAAAAATTTCCTGTTGAATATGCACAAACAATGAATAATCTCGGCATTGCATACTGGGAATCGCCGGCTGACAACTTAATTGACAAAAATAAAAATCTGCAAAATGCTATTTCCGCCTATAAAGAGGCGCTGAAAATATACAATACCAAAGACTTTTCTGTTGAATATTCCGAAACACAATACAATCTTGAACTTGCTTACAGGAAGTTACCCAGCGATTCTACGAATGAAAAAAATAAATATAACGGAGAACACTCATGCATTATATGAATCCTTTTGAATTCGTTCCTTTGCCAGTTAATGGACCGCGGGAAATACCTACTATTGCAGCTCATGGGACGCCAAGGCTTGAAGGTTATCTGACTTATTCTCTTAAAACACTTACTCCTCTTCATATTACAGGAAAGACAACCAAAAAAGACAACCATTTTGAAAAGAAAAGCTTTTATGAAAACTATGGCAAAAAAGTTATCCCCGGCTCATCTTTGCGCGGCATGATTGCTTCCTTTGTTGAAGCATTTACAGGGAGCGACCTCGGCGCGTTTACCAGAGGTGATGAAAAAAGCAACTCAAACAAATCACCTTACGGAAAGCACTATGATAAAAACAATGCTCAGAAATGCAGGCATGTCGGTTTTCTAATGGCTTCCGCGGATGATCCTATAAAAACTAAAAGCGAAGTTAACGAATATTACCACAGGGGACAAAAAAAAACACGGTGCCGTTACGCGCGAAATGAAACACTTCCGCCCAGGTTTGGACGTCATGTTGTGGATGATGTAGCTCGTTTCCTTTTTGGATCTGTTGATCAGGAAAATGAGGAAAATAAAAAAGCGAGCGCTGGAAGGCTTATTTTTGAAGATTTGATTATTCCGGACGATGTAAAGCTGGTCGATCAGCCGGCCTGGGATCTGAACAGCAATGCGGTTTTTGGTTCGCCAAACCCAAGAGCAAACACGGCATGGTATTTTACGCCCGGTGAATTACGGGTTCGTAAAACAAATAATGGATTTCGTGTATGGGAGGTTCTGGCAGACAAGATCAGGGGAAGAAAATTTTATTTCCACCAAGATCCCAAAGCCTGTCATGAAGAGTATCGCAAATGGCAGAGGAAATGGCTGCCTGACCTGACGGAATATAATGTAGAGGCTGTTAAGTCGGGAGCTGCGATTGCCAATGGCCGTATATATTTTAGAGACCTGCCGGAGACCATGCTTACGTTGCTTGCATATTCATTGATGCTGCCTGAAATGAACATGGCTCACAAGCTGGGCGCGTTAAAGCCGTTTGGATTTGGAAGCGTCAGGATCAAAGTCGATGAACTTTTTTATCGGGATATGGCAAACCCTTTAAATCCGATTGAGAGTCAGGGGCTTAAGGGAAAGCTTGTCGGCAGTCTGATTGATCAGGTAAGCTATCGGTTTCTCAAAAAGATCATGCATTTTCCTGAATATGGTGAGGAAAAAGATTATTTGTTTATCTATCCCCCATTTAATCCAAAAGGAAAGACTTTTGAAGAGAAAGGATTTGACGTTGTGGAGCGAGTATATGACAGAGCTCTCGCATCGGGAAACGTGAATCAAAGCAACTGTTCTGTTAAACAGACCGCAACCAGCCCCCCCGGCCATCCAACCAATGGCATTCACTTAAGCTTTTGTATTAATTTTAACAAGTTACCTGTACTTGACATAATCGTATTTTTGTGCATTGCGTATTTTGTTAGAAAATTAGGCAGGATTAATCCTAATGCATATTTTATTAATTTTGTCAAATATTACGTAATTATTTGAAATTGCACTGAAAAGCTTAAGTGAATGCCATTGGCCATCCAACACCCGGCAAATCAAAGAACACCACTTTGTTTTTTGATCATTATCAAAGAAATGCGAAGAACTTTGAGAATGTGATGGGAGGAAAAGATTACTCGCATCTATTAACCCCATGACAAAAGCCTTCTTGACAAAATGGCAGACAAAATAGATAAAATTATTGGCAGCCTTCACAATAGCGCAAAAGTAGTTTACACTTTTCTGGAGGTGTGGCTTTAGCCGCACATGGATTAGCGCTGTGCGGCTAAAGCCGCACCTCCACTTCAATTATTTAAAAATCTGCAAGTGTAAACAGGGAAATGAAGGATGCCAAATTGTTGTTGAAAAAAAGGACAGTGTACGTATCTATTCCCTTTGTGCAAACTGTGAACAGAAAATCAGGATTATGGGCAAGGGAGAAGTATCTAAAAACGAAGATGTGTATATAATTTAGATAGTTGTACGAAATTAAAAAAAGGCCAAAAAAAGGGGGTGGTTACAGGAAAGTTGCAATTGTTTGTTATTGCTGATAAAAATTGTTGTTTGCGATAGGGAATAAGGTGATGAAGGGATGAAAAAAAAGACGAAAAAGAGAGGTTACAGAAAAGGCTATTCTAACTATCTGTATTTATTGGCTGGAAAAAGGCTACCCTCTGAAACTGAGACCTGATGAATAAGGGATTGAGACTCCTTTCAACAACGTATATGCCTCGCCGTGACCTCTGAAACTGAGACCTGATGAATAAGGGATTGAGACTAAAACTGTTTTCTCTATTTATCCAAAAATGAAAATTGTTCCTCTGAAACTGAGACCTGATGAATAAGGGATTGAGACGTGAAGATTGAATGTATTAAATTGAATTGTTTTTTATTTTTAATAATCTGCGAAAATCTGCGTAATCTGCGGATGGAATTTAGCAAATAGGCTTTTTATAAGAATGAAAACAAAGGCGATTTCAGATGGGCTATCCGGCTGCTTGTTTCTGAAGAGGTATATACAAACAATGCTTGGGTGCGGTAAAGGGTCAAGCGAATATAGTGAGTATCTGTGTATGAATTGTGGACGTGACAGTCTAAGAAAAAGAGGGGCAAAACAATGAAATTTCCATATGGTATATCTGATTTTAGAAGTATTATCAGAGAAAATTATTTTTACTGCGACAGAACAGATAAAATTTCTCTGCTTGAGAATACAAAGTCCCAACTGTTCATCCGCCCCAGACGTTTTGGCAAGAGCCTTGTTCTTTCTATGCTGGAGAATTACTATGATGTTGCGAAAAAGGATGAATTTGAAGATCTTTTTGGTGATTTAAAAATCGGCAAGAATCCCACTGATCTGCGCAATTTATATTTTATCCTGAAACTCGATTTTTCTTGTGTTGATCCCACCGGAAGCGCTGAAGATGTAAAAAAGGCTCTGTTTAATCATATTAATGCATGTATTAGCGGTTTTTATAAGTTTTATAAATACAAAGGATTTGATCTATCAGAAATTGAAATTGATCGTGAAGATGCCCTTTTTTCGATGAAAGCTCTTATTACCTCTGTCAGCATGACCCCATACCCTGTTTATCTTCTGATAGATGAATATGATAATTTTGCCAATACGATGATGATGGGTGTTCAGCGCCCTGAAGGAAGATATGAAGCTATTGTGCATGAAGAAGGGCCGCTGAGAACTTTTTTCAAGGCTGTAAAAGCCGCAACTTCAGGTTCCATGTTTGATCGTGTATTTATTACAGGTGTTTCGCCTGTGGTGATGAGCGATATCACAAGCGGGTATAATATTGCAAAAAATATATATTTTGAACCTGAGTTTAATGACCTGTGCGGATTTAAAGAGCATGAGCTTAAAGATGTAATTACAAACATTGTTCATGAATGTGGTCTTGAAAAAAGGTAAAATTAAAGAGGCTCTGAACCTGATGCAGACTTATTACAATGGGTACACTTTTTCCCATTCAGTGGATGAGTCTGTTTATAACCCGACCCTGGCGATATATTTTCTGGAGCAGTTTGAAAAATCGTGTACCTACCCCAGGGAAATGCTTGATACCAACCTTGCCGTGGATGATGCAAAGCTTGAGTATATTGCTCAGGTACCAAGAGGAAGAGATCTTCTTATGAGTCTGATGGAAAAAGATCAGCAGGTTGTTGCATCCAGCATCAGTAAACGTTTCGGCATTAAGGATATGCTCACCGACAAATCTCGTGACAATACATTCCTGGTTTCTTTCCTGTATTATTTCGGAGTGCTGACTATTGCAGGTGACACCGAAGATATGGAAGTTATTTTAAAGGTTCCCAATCTGGTTATGCTGGGTCTTTATGTAGAACGAATTCAGAAGATGCTTCTGCCTGAACCTGATGACAGGGATGATGGCAGGGATGCCGCAAAGCTGGTTTATCAGAAAGGGGATATGGCTCCTTTGTGCAGATTCATGGAGGAGAGGTATTTCAAGGTCTTTCATAACAGGGATTATAGATGGGCCAATGAACTGACCTTAAAAACCGCTTTTCTGACCCTTCTTTACAATGACATTATCTATATCATGGATTCTGAAAAGGAAATTGACCGCAGATATGCAGATCTGACCATGATTATCAGACCGGATAAGAGATACGGCAAGGTATTTGATGTTTTGATTGAGTTCAAGTTTGTAAAGCTCAAAGATGTTGGCATAAGCGCCGAACAGGCAAGAGAGCTGTCTGAAGATGAGCTGCGCCAAATTTCCGAGATTGTAAAGCAGATGGAAGATGGCGAAAAACAGGTGCAAGAGTACGGGGAAAAGCTTGAACAAAGACATGGGAACTTGCGGCTGCAAAAGTTTGTAGTAGTGGCGCTGGGGTTTGAAAGGGTATGTTTTAGCAAATTAAGCTTGAAAAGATCATAAAGCGTTTCCAGGCTCCTGCGTAGGAACGAGGAAAACAGGCTACCAACGTAAGGCGGGACAGTCTGTAAATTCAATTAGTTGGCAACTCCTTGAATTTTGCTTGATTGTGGAATTGTCATAGAGCCAAAATGGCGAAAAGTGTTCCGCTTTAAGTAGGTAGCCGGAAAATATAAGCTCGATTTTTGCATCAAAAATAGTAAATATTCGGTTAACCCCTTCTTCTTTAATTTCAATATGTTATGTGGTGTTTTTTGGCACTGCATATATGGGCTATATCTCAAAACAAATGATACATATTGCAAAATAATAATGATTTCAGTAGGTTAAAAAATGGATCTTTTGGAACATGTAAATATGGTCACGCAATAATGTTCGATATGCTAATAATCATACACTGTAACATATTGAAATAACACCGTAAGGGGTTGGCCGAATGTTTACCAAAAATAGAAGATTAATTAAAATTTTTCAACAGGATAGCGTGGTCCGACCTCATGGCCAATGGCCTATGGTGATAAAAATGAAAAAATTTGCTTATATTTTATTAGGACTGTTTTATGCGTGCAGCGCTTTTGCAGAACCGCTTTCAAAGGAAGATGTGCCCGAGCCTTTAAAACCATGGATTGGCTGGGTACTGCATGGCGAGAAAGATGTTGACTGCCCGTTTGTGTACAACGACCTTTCAAAAACTATTTGCATTTGGCCGTCAGAGTTGAATCTGAAATTTCAAAAAAACAGCGCCGTGTTTTCCCAAAAATGGGAAGTGTTTTCTGACGAAATCCAAATCACACTTCCCGGAAATAATAAGTTCTGGCCCAAGGATGTCAAAGTCAACGGAAAGAAACACCCTGTCGTTGAAAGAAAAGGATCGCCGGTTGTTTTTATAAAAGAGCCCGGAAAATATACAATAAGCGGCAAATTCAAATTTGACAGCACCCCTGAGTGGATAAAGATACCTGAACATACAGGGCTGTTGAAACTTGCAATTAAAGGAAAGGAGATTTCCTTCCCAAATATGGATAACGAGGGAAAGCTCTGGCTCAAACAGGGCGGAAAAGATAAAAAAGCAGGGGAAAAAGAAGATAAACTTCAGGTAAAAGTTTATCGTCTTATCAGGGACGAAATTCCCCTATTACAGGTAACAAGGGTTGATTTGTATATTTCAGGCAAGCACAGGGAGATCAAACTCGGGAAAGCAGTTGCAAATAATTTCATGCCAATGAAACTCAAAAGTGATCTGCCGGCAAAAATAGAAGCCGATGGAAACCTTATATTACAGGCAAGACCCGGGAAATGGACAATTGAAATAACTTCAAGACATAAAGGACATGTTAACGAATTACACTTTGATCCTTCCATAGGGTTTAACGTCGATGAAGAAGTCTGGGTGTTTGAGGCAAAAAATCATCTTCGGATAGTTTCAATTGAAGGCGTAATGCAAATTGATCCACAGCAAACCACTATCCCTGAGAGATGGAAGAAATTTTCCGCATACCTGGTGCATCCCGATGATACAATGCGTTTTGTCGAGAAAAAAAGAGGGGATCCTCTGCCTGCTCCGGATCAATTGAATCTGCACCGTATATTATGGCTGGATTTTGACGGAAAAGGTTATTCTGTACGTGACAGTATAACCGGTTCAATGACTACGGGCTGGCGTCTGGAAATGGCGCCTCCTGTTGAACTTGGGCGTGTTACGGTTCAAGGCAGGGAACAATTCATTACCCGTCTTAAAGATTCGGACAAGGCCGGTGTGGAAATGCGGTATGGCAATGTCAGGCTTGAAACTGAAAGCAGGCTTGAAGATGCGGATAATATTCCGGCTGTGGGTTGGGACAGGGATTTTCATTCTGTTAAGGGTATTCTCAATCTTCCCCCGGGCTGGACTCTTTTTGATGCGACCGGAATTGATCATATCAGGCAAACATGGCTGAAACAATGGACACTGCTGGATATGTTTCTGGTTTTAATAATTTCGCTTGCAGTTGCAAGACTTTATTCCTGGCCATGGGGAATAATAGCTCTGGCAGCAATGGTTTTATTAAATCACGAAATTGATGCCCCCCGCTGGGTCTGGCTGAATCTGCTTACAGCCATAGCTCTTCTTCGCGTTGTTCCTGAAGGTAAAATCAGTTCAATGATAAATAATTATCGAATAATTTGCATAGCATGTTTAATATTTATGAGCCTTCCGTTTATGGTTAATCAGATCAGGACAGGTATTTATCCGCAACTTGAAAGACCGTGGCAGCAAATCGGAATGCAGCAGACACAGCAATGGGCAACTGCAGGAAAAGTTGCAATAGATGAAGACAAGGGCTATGGCCAAAAAACAAGACTGTCATCTACGCTGTCAAAAACTATTCAAAGCCCGAAAAAGCGCATGAAGGAGGAACTAGTATCTGAAGATATTGATTATTCATACAACCGGCAGGCATCACAGCTCAAAATAAAACAACTTGATCCAAATGCAAAGATTCAAACAGGTCCAGGTATTCCAAACTGGCAATGGCGACAAATTAATTTTTCCTGGAACGGACCTGTGGAAAAAGATCAAGAAATTTCATTTGTCTTTATTTCACCTTTTATGAACCTTATTCTTGCGGTATTGCGGGTAATCCTTCTTGCTATCCTGATATATTGCTTATCCCGCTTATCTGGGGCCGCTTATTCAAAGAACAGCGGATTTAGCTTTTCAAGCATAAAAAACGGCATTTTTTCAATTATATCTGTATTGCTTCTTAGCGTTATTGTTTGCCAGGTTCACGCAGACAACTCTTTTCCGCCAGAAAAATTATTAGATGAGCTGAAATTAAAACTGACAGAAAAAGATAGGCCTCCGTGTGCTCCAAACTGTGCGTCAAGCCCACGGATGAAAGTGCTAATAACCGGAAACCAGCTTGATATAAGGATAGAGTTCCATGGTTTACATCCTGATACGGCTGTTCCGCTTCCTGGATCTGTTCAACACTGGCTGCCTCAGATTGTGCTGATAGATGGAAAGCCGGTTTCCGGCCTGTATCGCGAACCATCTACAGGATATTTATGGCTCAACCTCCCTGAAGGCATACATCAAATAGATATAAAAGGAGCTTTGCCTCAAAGGGACGTTGTCTGGCTGCAATTGCCATTAAAACCCCATTATGTTGAGATCAATTCAAAAGGCTGGTCTGTAGATGGATTGTATGATAACGGGGTCGCAGACACACAGCTTCAGTTCACCCGGATTCGCACTGACAATGATGATAAAACTGCGGTATCCGAAACATTTGAGCCCGGGCTGTTACCGTCATTTGTCAAAATTACAAGAATTTTTCATTTAGATTTAGACTGGCAGATAGAAACCATTGTCAGCAGGGTAACACCTGTTGGTTCTGCAATTGCACTGTCTGTGCCTTTGCTTGCAGGAGAATCAGTTACATCTGATATTCGCGTGGAAAACGGCAATGTTCTTCTAAACATGGCTCCTGATCAGAAAAATTTCAGATGGTTTTCATCACTTAAGATAGAAGATGAACTGGTGTTAAAAGCAGAAGATACTCTTGACTGGGCCGAAGTTTGGCAGGTTAACATCGGAACACTGTGGTATGCTGAACTTAGCGGAATACCTGTAATTCATCATCAGAATAAATCCGGCAACTGGTTTCCCGAATGGCGGCCATGGCCTGGAGAGAAAATTGCCATTAAAATTACAAGACCGGAAGGAATAAAGGGGCAGACTCACACCATCGAAAGCAGTGAACTATCTTTAAGTCCGGGAAAAAGGATTAGAAATGCCATATTGAATCTTAATATAAGAAGCAGCAGAGGTGGCAGGCATACTATAAAGATTCCAGATAACGCAAAACTCCAGTCTGTTTCTATTAACGGCAAGTCACAGTCTGTCAGGCAAGACAAAAACAGTGTGACTCTTCCACTTACGCCGGGACAGCAGGATATTAAACTTGTCTGGAGAGAATTAAAAGATGTAGAAACCATATTGAAAACATCTTTGATAGACCTTGGTATGAAAAGCGTTGATTCTTTTATTTCTGTTTCAATGCCGAGAGACAGATGGATTTTATTTTGCGGTGGTCCGTATGTTGGACCGGCCGTGCTATTCTGGGGCGTTGTCTTTGTGATTATTCTATTATCCTTTGGTCTTGGACAGTTAAATATAACTCCCTTAAAATTTCATCACTGGGCTCTTTTAAGCCTTGGATTAACTCAAGGCTCTTTGTTGATTGCAATACCTGTAGCCGGCTGGTTTCTTGTGCTTGGCTACCGAAAACAGGTTGCTGAGAAATTATCAAATTTTACATTTAATTTATTTCAACTTGTCATTATATTACTTTCCATCGTTGCATTTGGATCTTTATTGTTCGGAATCAAACAGGGACTTTTGGGCTACCCGAACATGCAGATCAGTGGAAACGGTTCCGCTAATTACCTGTTAAAATGGTATCAGGATATATCCGGAGAAATCCTGCCACAGGCCTGGGTTTTTTCGCTTCCACTTACAATCTATCGTATTGCAATTCTAGCCTGGGCGCTGTGGATCGCTTTTGCCTTTATAAAATGGCTCCGCTGGGCATGGGAATGTTTTAGCGCCAGCGGATTATGGCGCAAAATAGATTGGAATAAGCTTCGAAACAGGCAATGGAAAAGGCATGGAGATAGACAAAAAAAGGCGGAAACAGAAGGGGATTTAGGAATTAGGGGAGGATAGAATTTTTTTAATTTTTAATAATCTGCGTAATCTGTGGATGGAATTTAGTATATAAAAGATGGGTATCTTATTTTTTACACCCCGAATATATTCATTGGTAAATAATGATTTAAATACCCCTACCATATCACCAACCGTAGGGGCAATCCCTTGTGGGTTGCCCTGTTTGTGGTTGCCCTGTTTGTGGGTTGCCCTGTTTGTGGGTTGCCCTGTTTGTGGTTGCCCTGTTTGTGGGTTGCCCTGTTTGTGGTTGCCCCATTGTTGACGGTTGTTCCATATTTTGGGTACCCACAAGGGGTACCCCTACTATTTTTCAATGATGTACGTCAGCGCTGACCTATTTATTGACAAAGTCTGTTTGATAAAGGAGTTAAATAATATGGCAAGCATTATAACATTTGATACATTGGCTTACGCCAAAAAACTGAAGGCAGCGCGGGGGTGCCTGATGAGCAAGCAGAGGTACAGGCCGAGGCGCTAAAGCTAAAGGATATCGTTAATACAGAACTGATGTCAAAACGTGATCTGACAGAAGCCAAAATAGAAATAATTAAATGGGGTTGCCGGTATGCTGGTTGCTCAGGCCGCTATTGTGGCTACCCTGGTCAAGCTTTTGTAACCCAATTAGCCCTGCCCCAATATTATACCTATATTGAGCGACTTTTTTACTCGATCTGTACTGATCTCTTGCGCGAAAATCCTCGATCTATCCGTTGGTATGCGGTTTTCGCAAAACCTTGCTGCATCAAGATTGCGGTACATTTCTTCGCAAAAAATCGCTCAACTTGGGTTTAACCCAAATTGAACGATTTTTCACTCGATCTGCACTAATCTTTTGCGCATCAAGGACTTGGTTTCGCTTTTTTTCTTTGCCACCGGTTTACTTAGTGCTTTACTTCTGGCTCAACCTCTGGCTTAACCTCGGTCTCAACCTCTAGCTTAACTTCGGGCTCAACCTCATGCGTGGCCTCCGCCTTTTCAACGGGAGCCTTATGTTCTGCTGCGTCATCACCACCACACGCCACAGGAAACGCAATCAACGAAAAAATACAACTGGCTGCAATAATTAGTTTAATAACACGATTCATTTAACCCCTCCTTTTAACTTGTTTAATCTTTATAAACCCAGACCAAAATATTTTTTACGAGTTCATCAAGGCTATATCACTCATTTCCGAAATTTATACTATTAAAAGTCGTATCCGTCAACTGTGAACTGTTACTAAAAGTCTATATCTTTTGACAGATAGATTGTCAAGAATTAGCCCTTAATCCCTATCTCTGAAACCGGCCGACTATAAATAATATAAAAAAAATAATGGTCGACAATATTACAATGGTTGCGCCTGATGCAAGGTCTGCATAATATGAAAATAACAGTCCTCCTGCTGTGGATGTCAAAGCAACTGCTATGGCAATTGCAATCATTGGAATATAGCGATCAGTTATTTGTGAAGCTGCTGCTCCGGGTATTACAAGAAGAGCTGAGACAAGAATTATTCCTATAATTTTCATGCTGATTACAACTGACACAGCAAGTATTGTAAGAAAGAAATGATCAAGAAAAGCTACCGGCATTCCGCTAACGAGCGCAACCTCTCTGTCAAATGAAACAAACAGCAATTCCTTGAAAAGCAAAAAAATGGATATGAGGACAAAACCTCCCAACAATGCAATAATTATTAAATCGTTACTGGTAATTGCGAGTATGTTACCAAAAAGATATCCGAAAAGATCTACATTGTATTGATCTGACAGGCCAATAAAAACAACCCCAAGCGCCATGGCAAAAGCAAAAAAGATTCCTATGGCTGTGTCGGCGCTTAATTTTCCATGCCTGCCTATGTAGCCAATTGCATTGGAGACAGCTATTGCAAACACAATAGCTGTAAGTGTAGGGGAGATACCGAGAAGAAATCCCAGGGCAATGCCGCCGAATGCTGAATGCGCCACACCAACCCCCACAAATGATAAACGACGGAGCACAACAAAAAATGACACTACAGCAAGAACCGGGCTCAACATTATTCCGGCCATAAAGGCATTTCGCATAAATTCAAGGTTAAAAATTTCAATCATTATGTTCGTGTTTCTTTAAGGAACATGTTGCACATCTGGAATCGTGAACCATAATATTCAGGTTTTTCCCATAAACCTTTTGCATTATTTCAGGTTCAAAACAGGAATCCGGTTCACCATGATAGTGAATCTCTAAGTTCAAACATGCTATGCGATCCGCATGGGCAGTAATAACTCCTATATCATGTGAAACCATTATTACCGATATATTCATTTCATCTCTAAATTTGGCTAACAATTCATAAAAATCTTCCTGAGCAACACTGTCAACTCCTGTTGAAGGCTCGTCCAGTACCAAAAGCTTGGGCTTTGATGCCAAAGCACGGGCAATATGAACTCTCTGCTGCTGGCCTCCGGACAGCATTCCAAAGGGTTTTTCAGCATGTTCAGCCATATTTATCCTGGCCAGCATCTCCATTGCAACTTCCCTGCTTCTGCTTCCTGGTCGTTTAAAAAAACCAATCCTGTTATATAAGCCCATTAAGACTACATCCAGGGCTGTAACAGGAAAAGATCTGTCAGCTTTGGAAATCTGGGGCAAATATCCAACTTCAAGTCTGGTGTGCTTGTCAGGCTTATGTCCAAATAATTTCACTGCACCCTTTTGAGGACGAACAAGTCCCAAAATAACTTTAAGCAGGGTTGATTTTCCACCACCATTGGGACCTACTATGCCAACAATCTCACCTTGATAGCACTTCAAGTAGATAGACTTCAACACCCATTTATTGTAATAACTGACCCAGACATCTTGAAGGTCCGCATAAACGGCCTTTTTATTTCCAATATCTGTTTCATGGTCTTTCAAAGCATTGCCTCCTGCAAAACCTTAAGATTATATTTCATAAGGTCAAAATAACTGTTGCGGCCTTTTACATCTGAACCGCCCATTGGATCAAGAAAAAGCACTTTAACATTTGCCTCATTGGCAATTACTTCTGCAACCTTTGGATTTAACTGGGGTTCAGCAAACACAGCCCGAATATCATGCTTTATTATAAGAGAAACGATTTTTGTTATACTTCTCGGCGTAGGGCTTCTTCCTGGAGCCGCTTCAATCACACCGACGGATTCAAGTCCGTATTGTCTTGCAAAGTAATCCCATGCAGGGTGAAAGCAAACATATTTTCTAATTTTGAATTTTTCAACAGTCGAACTTATCAGGCAATGGAGTTCATCCAGTTTATCTAAATACGCTAATCCCCGCTTTTCATAGTATTCCATATGCTTGTTGTCAATCTTACAAAGCACTGAAACAATTTTATTAACCATCAATTTTGCTATGTTCGGATCAAGCCATATATGAGGGTTGGCAAAACCCGACTCTGTATCTAAAATATCTTCGTCACCAACATGATGGTGTTTTGATAATTTTATCAGAGAAATTCCTTCGGATAATTTCACTGTATGTAGCTGGTTTTTTGATAATCTGACAAATTTTCCAGCCCATAATTCAAGACCGGCTCCAATCATAAAAAAAACACGTGCCTCGGAAATCTTTTTTAAAAGACTTGGTTTTGGTTCATATGTGTGAGGACTTGCGCCAGGAGGAATAACCGTAGTCACATCAACATACATGCCTCCAACCTGTTTTACCATGTCTGCAACCGGAAAAATGCTGGCAATTACCGAAATTTTTTCCCCAAAGCATTCAGATGCTTGCAACTGAATAGCGGAAAAAACAAATATAAACAAAACCAGAATACGCAATATTTTTATTTTCATAGGATATTTCCCCAGAAGCTTGACGGTTTCTTAAAAAACTAAGTTATGCCGCTCTGCGGCGCTGTAATCGAAAACAACTTGTCAATCATATCAAAATGTTATGATTTAGTTTCTCGTTCCCACGCTCCTGCGTGGGAATGCATACCTGCTTCATGTTTCCACGCAAGAGCATGGGAACAGGGGGAATATGTGTTCTCGGCTCTGCATCGGGTTCGTGCCGATTGTTACTATCAGATTATTGAAAGCCCATTGGGTCTTTCAAGTTCCGGAACCACGATAGCCGGATAGTTGGCCAATCTGTCTGCAAAGCTGATATATGCCCGCCCCTGTTTGGAACATACATAGTGGTTGCGGGCATCAAGAGCTGCCCACTGGCCATCAGGAAGGTGCCACAGGGTTGCTTTTTGTCTCAACTCCGTAATTTCTTTACCTTTGCTTGCAATCTCAACCAGGAGGCAGGAGCCACTCCCTGTGCCGCCAGCCAGTATTTTTCCGTCAGGAGATATGGCCACTGAGTGAACAGAGGATGAATGACCAATAAGAGACTGGATTTCTTTACCGGTTTTCATGTCCCATAGTTTTATGGAGTTATCCCAGCTTCCGCTTGCCAGTGTTTTTCCGTCAGGAGATATTGCTACTGAGGAAACAAAGGATGAATGGCCGATAAGAGATTGAATTTCTTTACCGGTTCTGATGTCCCATAGCTTTATGGATTTATCCCCGCTTCCGCTTGCCAGTGTTTTTCCGTCAGGAGATATGGTCACTGAGTAAACAGAGTCTGAATGGCCGATAAGAGATTGAATTTCTTTAACGGTTCCGATGTCCCATAGCTTTATGGATTTATCCCCGCTTCCGCTTGCCAGTATTTTTCCGTCATGAGATATGGCTACTGACTTAACATTTGCTGAATGGCCGATAAGAGATTGAATTTCTTTACCGGTTTTCATGTCCCATAGTTTTATGGATTTATCCTCGCTTCCGCTTGCCAGTATTTTTCCGTCAGCAGATATGGCTACTAAGGAAACAGAGCCTGAATGACCGGTAAGAGATCTGATTTCTTTACCGGTTTCCATGCCCCATAGTTTTATGGACTTATCATAGCTTCCACTTGCCAGTATTTTTCCGTCATGAGATATGGCTACTGAGTAAACAGAGTCTGAATGACCGGTAAGAAATCTGATTTCTTTACCGGTTTTCATGTCCCATAGTTTTATGGATTTATCCCCGCTTCCGCTTGCCAGGGTTTTTCCGTCAGGAGATATGGCAACTGAGGAAACAGAGCCTGAATGACCGGTAAGAAATCGAATTTTTGTACCGGTTGCGATGTCCCATAGTTTTATGGAGTTATCATAGCTTCCGCTTGCCAGGGTTTTTCCGTCAGGAGATATGGCAACTGAGTAAACAGGGTCTGAATAATCGGTAAGAGAACGGATTTCTTTACCGGTTTCCATATCCCATAGCTTTATGGACAGATCCCAGCTTCCGCTTGCCAGGGTTTTTCCGTCAGCAGATATGGCAACTGAGGAAACAACGGATGAATGACCGATAAGAGATCGAATTTCTTTACCGGTTTTCATGTCCCATAGTTTTATGGAGTTATCCGAGCTTCCGCTTGCCAGGGTTTTTCCGTCAGCAGATATGGCTACTGAGTAAACAAGGTCTGAATGGCCGATAAGAGATTGGATTTCTTTACCGGTTTTCATGTCCCATAGTTTTATGGAGTTATCCCGGCTTCCGCTTGCCAGGGTTTTTCCGTCAGCAGATATGGCTACTGAGGAAACAGAGGATGAATGACCTTTTTGCATTACCGGGTCCAGGTCGGCCGGTTTTGTGTGAGGCATGCCGGTGCCGTGGGTGTTTTGATCTGCCAGGGCATTGCTGTCAATGGTTGCCTTCAGAAGGCCGGCACGGGACAGGTTTGTGGTTGAAAACCTTGCGCCGGCCAGTCTTGTATTAACCAGGCTTGCTGCATACAGGTTTGCATTCTCAAGATCAGTATGTTCCATATTTGATCGGTCAAACAGGGCATGATTGGCATCTGCCCCGGCAAGAGAGGCATTTGACAGGTCCGCGGATTCAAGATTACTCATGGAAAGATCTGCATTGTTCAGATTTGCGGAAGTCAAGCAGGCATTTGACAAGATAGATGCGCTACACCCGGCATGAGCCAAATCTGCCTTGCTCAGATCCATGCAGGAAAGCTCTGCGCGGTCCAGGTCTGCATGCACGAGGTTGATGGTTTCTGGCCGTGCCTTCCTGAACCTTTGCCTCAGTTTTTTGATATTGCTGATCTCGCCATCTAATGAATGGGCAAATCTAACGACCCAGTAAAGAATGAAAAGAGCGTTCTCGGATATCTGCTTTTGATATTTTTTCGCAAGGATTCCCCTGCTTGTTTCAACAAGGATATCTTTGTCTGATAGCCTGCTTAGAAAGAGGATGACCTCCTTTGAAAGCCGCCTGATGTCAAGGCATTCAATATTGCCTTGTTTTAACTGTTCTGTTAGACGCCGGGCCAGGAAAAATTCCATAAAGGACCTGTGTGCAAACCCGTAATTGCCATAATCGTCTCTTGTGAGAAATGACGCGGTTCTTACCTCACTGGATGCCAGCTCGATATCCATGTTGGACACAACGGTCTTTTTTTTCTTCAGATAGTTGCCGAGCACCTCGTTCAGTACGCTGTAGTGCAGGCTGTCTGTTTCCTGCGTCCAGAGCCTTTGAGCAATTTCCTCAACAAGGAACTCCCGTCCTTCCCTGGTAAGCTCATGTCGCCAGTCATCCCTTTCTTCCCAAATCCGGACGTAGGTGGCATAAAGGTCGGCTGCCTGAACACCCTCACTTCTGTTACTGATTTCAGGGAGGGATTTCACGATCATATCAAGGAGAACGGGCCTTGCGGAAAGATCCTTCAGGTTATAGATATTGTTGATTGTCTTTTTTGCATCAGGCCAGGTATCAGGCAGGGTCTTCTTGAGATATATCTCTATCTGGTTGCCGCTGAATTCTTGAAGATACCCGATAAAATACCCTGCCTTGCCCTTGATGGCACGGTAAAGGGCGGTAGATGTTTCGGACAGGCCCGTGTTTTTCTGCTTGAGGGTCTCTTCGGTCTCAGCGCGGTCTCTGAAATAGTGAGTCCTGCATGTGAGTATGATCTTTGCGTTGCCCGTAAAGGCCCGGTTGAGCTCAAGGAAATTCTGCATGGTCAGGGCGGCATTGGTCTGGGTGGCCATTTCATCAAAGCCGTCAAAGATCAGCAGGATTTTTCCTTCCCTGAGCAGAAGGAGAATGGTCTCGGGCGATACGTTCAGTTGTGCAGCCTTCAGGAAATGGTTATAGATGATATTTTCAAGTCCAAGCGCCTTTTGGGCGTCTTTCAGATTAATGAGAACAGGCACGCGGTTTTTGGTCTTGTCATTATCATATTCCAGGGCAATGTCATGTACCAAACGCTTTGCCAGGGAGGTCTTTCCTGTACCGAAATCACCGAGAAGAGTGAAATGCCCTCCCCCATCCCGGTTAAGCCATTGGTTGAAAAAGTCGAGCACTTGGACGGCGCCTTCACTGTCCTCAACAACAATGTCCTGTTCAACGTAGTTTTTCTCCAGTTCGGTGCCTGCATACAGGGTCTTGATACCACTGACATACTGATTGAAGTTGACGATATTGTTTAATAGCTCATCGTATGTCCTGACCTTGATACTCAAAGATTCGGCATATTTTCTTGCCTCTTTTGTGAAGCCCTTTCTTGCTACAATAATGGCGCTACAGGAGGAAAAGCTGTTTTTCACGGATTTCAAATTGTTTTCCACCTCGTCAACCACTGTTTTGTCAACGTTTTTCTCCCAGTCCTTACACTCTACAATGTAGTGGAAGGATGCTATCTGGTCTTTCTGCGTAAGAAAGATGTCGATCTGGCTCCCTCCCATCGCCTTGTCCACTTCGGCCTCATAGCCCATGAGCCTGAAAAGCTCAGCAGTCTTGTTTTCAAACTCCCTTGCTTTGGAGTATTGAAAACCTTTTCTTTCAAGTTCAATCGGGGCGGGACGCACTCTCTCGCCTTTGCCTTGTGCAAGGAGATAATCTCTTTCATCTACAAGGGTTTTGCATATTTTCACAAAACGTCCGCTGTACTCCTCGTTGGGATATTGTGCTGTCCACACGGTTTCATTAAATGCCACCTCTGTGTTGTAAGGGATCTCAAAATGGGGAATAAGGTTGTATTCCTTCCAGTCTCTGCGTCTCTTCTCTCGAAGTTCGGGCCTGTCTCCCGGCACCATGGAAGCGACAAGAAAGGTCTTGTAGTATCTTTCAGCCCGAAGACCGGTCATCCTGTTTTCATCTGCCAGGACGTTGTGTATTGAACGTATTCCTTTCAGATTCTGACTGCCGTAGTTAAACACAAGAAACACCACGTCAGGAAGCTGCACACAGCAGACCCCGCCGATATCTGTATAGCCGGTGCGAGAATCAATAAGGATGAAATCGGGATGAAACGCTTCAAGCTGTCTCCGGATAAGTTCAAAAAGCCGGTAACCGGCTGTCCGGTTATTTGCTCCAGCGGTTCTGCCAAAGAGCTTTTCCCATTCAATGGCATTGAATTTCCTGGCATAGGCAGCATCATTCTTGATGTCACCCACAGGAAGAAGCCTGAGCTTCTCGTTTTCAGGATGGGTTACGAGATAGTCTGCAAACCGCTTTTCATCCAGATCTCTGTATCCCCTTTTTTTGTAATCAGAGACAATGTCAACAAAACCGCCGGTGATCTTTTTTGAAAGAGGCTCAAAATAGGGTATATTCTGAATCCCGGGCGCTTCCACATCCATATCCCAGACAATGACGGACTTGCCCATGTTGGTCAGGGCCACGGCCGTGTTTACCAGCGACAGGGTTCTCCCCACACCGCCTTTGAATGAATAGAAGGTCGCAATGAGCGTGTTTGTTGCCATGTTATGCCGCCATTAACAAACTTTTGGGGTCTTTGCCTGTAAAGCCGCCGATTATCAGTTTCATTTCCGCATCCATGTCATCTTCCTTAAACACTGAGGTTGGTTCTATCTCCGATTCTTCGTCACTCATGTATGCCCTTCCGAGAAAATCCAAACGCACCAGGGTAAATCTCTTTTCCCGTTCCCTGACAACAAGGTCGCGATCCTCGAATTCCCTTAAGAGCTTTGCGAGATACTGACTGCTAATCCCGAGCAGTTGAGCCAGAGCTTTTGACCGCAGGCCTGCTGTGTTTTCAAAAAGGATCTGCATCAGTCTTTGCCCGTGTTTTCTGGACGCGATAAAGCGGGCCACTGACTGAGGATCGTAGTTATCCACAGCGGCGCTGCAAAGATCGACAAAATGTTCCCACCTGTAATAGTACCGCTTGCCATCGTTAGAGGATTTTAACGTATCCCCGAGATTGCTGTCCAGAAAGGCAAGCATGTCGTCGGCAAACGTATCTATCTGATCCGGCGTACCCTTGCGGATATAGTCTACAGCCATTCCGGTCAGCATGGCATCTATGTTGTGGAGATTGTTGTCCCACACTCCCTGGTTGATAGATTGCTCTGCTGTGTCCATAAGAGCCTTTATTGGCCTTATGGCGGTTAGCGCCGTGTCGAATATGGTGGCTGACATGTCTGCTGCCTGGTTCATGTCGTTTCTCCTTGTTAACTATTGGTTAACCAATTATGCCACGCTTGTCGGCCATTTGTCAAGTTTTTATTAACTTGTTGTTAACTTCAGAGTTTAAATGTCAACAAATCAAGATGTTCTCCGATGGCATATCCATAGCTTTGCTCCCTTTTGGGGAGGTAGTGAAATGACACGTTTTTATGATTGGCGTCATCCCTTTCCAGCGGCAGAAAGGAGACCATTCCAACAAAGGAAGATGCAGAGTTAGTGTTTCCGAGTGACCATGCAGTTTGTTGAAATCGGTCATTCTTAGGGCTCATGGCAGGAACAAGGAATACGTTGATTCCCGAATGCTTAAACGCATCAAGATTGTCCGGATGAATGAAATCCAGGCATATGCAAACACAGATGCGCCCAAGGGGCGTATCAACACAGCAAATGTGGTCGGCGCTCTTAATTCTTTCATAGCCCCCTGCATTGGAAATTTTGAGGAGTCGTTTGAGTTCAGGCGTTTTCTGAATGTCCTTTTGGTCAACAGAAAAAGGTTGTTGCTTTTTCTGTCTCCAGAGAACCTGGCCGCCATGATTTAACACAGTAGATACATTGCAGGCATCGTCATTGTCTTCCCGAACGTGAAAAGAGCCTGCAACCACCATGACAAGGCCGTTTTGACCTGAAGAAACAAGCTCCCGGTTATTTGTGCAAAGCCAATTTCTCAAGGCTTCAAGCAATGTCGGATCTATTGTCAGTTCCGGCAAGACAAGTATGTTCACACCCTGTTGAACGCATTGATCAAGAAGGCAAAGAAGACGGTCTTTTGGGCTACCAACTTAAGGCGGGACAGCTTGTAATCTCAAGGAGTTATAGTAGGGTGGGCTCTGCCCACCAATCTACACAATCTACAGCGATCTCCAATTGATGGTGGGCAAAGCCCACCCTACGAATTGTCCCGCTTTAAGTTGGTAGCCGTCTTTTGCAACATCAATATTCTTGACTTCTTCAAACCAGAATGGAGCAGGTTCCTTGTCAGGCCATTCATCAATCAAAGAAGCGGTCTTAAATTCTAATCCTGCAAGGAAAGGCGCGATGCCGATTTTCAGTCCCTTTTGGATTCTGCGTTTGATGTATTTACAGCTTCTTTTAAGGATGGGGTCCGGAATCCTCAATACTATTTTAGGGTTCATCTCTTCAATGACATAAATTTCCTGCAAGAAATCATCAAGCTTGTGAATGTTGACGCCAATCCTTTCAGGCTTTCGTATCGGTTTTGAAAGGCTTTCATATATTGGATTCGCAGGCCTGGGCGTAATTGTCAGCTTACCGGTTTTGATCGAGCCCATTTGTTTGATTTCACCAAGCCGTGCCTTGCCCATATACTTGGCGAGCGCCCTAAGCATGGAAATACAAAGAAGATTATAGTCATCATCAGTTGCGGTGTACTTCTCAATGATCGACACAAGCAGGTCTTTTCCCTGATCATTTCCGGGGCCGTAGATTTTCATGAAGCAGTTGAAAATGCGGATGGATAGCTTTTCATAATGATTTCGTGATTCCGTTTTTATCCCTATCTCGTTAGATATCCTTATGAAATCGTCTTTGACAAATTGATACAGCTCACCAAAGAGTTTCCAGGGAGTGTTGAGCAGCTTTACGAAATCAATCATTTTCTTCTCAGTGTGTGCAGAGTGGGATATTGTTCAGGATTTGTATAATTTGTTGAATACAGCAAGAGCGGCTTAGATCCTGCGGCGTTTTTGGAGCGCCTTTACGTCCCAGGAGCTGTGTCGTCAATGAGTTGATGGTTATGAAGAAGCGCTCTGCTTAGCAACTTGGACGGTATACTACATATTGTGGCAACTTGAGTCAAGCAGATAGCCGGTTATGTAAAATAATGAGAAACTAAGCATGAATTATGTCTCATTTTTAAATTAGAGACATAATTGTATTATGAGACATTTTGCATATCTTTTCACTTATAATTGTATCTCAATATCCTGTTTTAATTCAAGGCGTTATTCCATTGTTGGAGTTTTTGTTATCAATGGCACATAGCTTGCAATTATAGACTTTCAGATAATTAATTTCACAAGGATAGAAGGAGGAAGGCGTATTAGTTATACGTCGACGACCGATAACGCAGTGAAATTATTTATCTGAAAGTCTATATTTTATTGTTTGCCAACTTCGAACCAAAGGAGGTGTAGTATGATGAAATTAGAAGATATAAACAAGAATCTTGACCTGTTAAATGACATAGACTGGGAGATGACACCGGAAATGGCTGTAACACTTTATCTGGAATGGGGTAATAATCCGGCACTGGGTAACAACATAATAAAATCAAAGAGAGATTTTTCTACTTATTTTGTAATAAATACATGGCATGAGCCGGTAATATACCTTATCCGTCGTAACAGTGAAGACGGCGTTGAACTTGCTACAATAAAGATGCCCAAAGGGATAGAAACCCGGTTCCTGGAGTCAGTAGGACATAATAAAGGCGTTTATTCTATTGAGGGTGAAGTTAAAGACTGGCTTAAAGGTGAACTCTATAATGCTTAAGATTTAAGTATTTAAGGATGTTCGCTTAAAAATCTGTACAAGGTGGCCCTTCCCACCCCGAGAAGCTTGGCGGCTCTTGATTTGTTTCCCCCCGTTTGTTCAAGAGCGGATTTTATTGTATTAAAGTCAAGCTTTTTAGAAGGGCCGCGTTTCAATCCCGGTTTATTGTTTTCTCTCAGCTCAACAGGGAGTTCATTTGGAGTAATTACGCTGCCGCTGCATTTTACAATGGCAAACTGAATAGCATTTTGAAGCTCACGAACATTTCCCGGCCAGGCATAATCCATCATTAAGGACATAGCTTCTTTAGATATTCTGGGAGGTTTTTGCTTATAATCTTCCTCAGCCTGTTTAAGAAAATGGTCGACGAGAAGTGGTATGTCATTTTTTCGTTCACGGAGAGAAGGAATAGTTATAGGTATTACATTTAAACGGTAATAAAGATCTTTGCGGAAATTTTTATTCTTTACTTCCTCTTTAAGGTCTTTGTTTGTTGCGCTGATAACTCGAATATTTACAGAGATTGTTTTTTCTCCGCCAACCTTTTCAAGTGTACCTTCCTGCAGAAATCTCAGAAGCTTGACCTGCACATTTTTTGAAAGTTCTGTAACCTCATCCAGAAATATTGTGCCCCTGTGGGCCAGCTCAAAGCGCCCCTTTTTATCACGTATAGCATCTGAAAACGCTCCTTTAACATGCCCAAAAAGTTCACTTTCTATAAGGCTTTCCGGCAATGCTCCGCAATTTATAGCGATGAATGGAGCACCACTTCTTTGACTTTCATTGTGAATAGCTGCAGCAACCAGTTCTTTGCCTGTGCCTGTTTCTCCAAAAATATGTACTGGATAATTATAGCCGGCGACATCTCTAATCTGTTGAAAAACCTGGAGCATTTTTGTGTCTTGACCTATGATGTTTGCAAAGCTGTTTAGCTTTCCGGCTCTTATTTTCAGGCTCAAAATATCAGTAACATCTCTTAGGAAAGCAATAACCCCAAAAAGTTTTCCATTTTCGTCATCCATCCTGTTAAACGACATTTCAATGTTCTTAATTTCTCCGTTTTTGTTTAAGATGTTAATCGTATATTCATAGTTATCCATAATTTCAGGGTTGTCTTTACTGAAAGAACAGCGTTCACCACAAAAGGGGACATCAAATACTTTGTGACAGTCCCTTCCCAGAACATCTTTTCTGCTGAAACCTGTAATTCTTTCAGCTTCATGGTTGAAAAAAAATATACGCCTTTTTATGTCATGAGCTATGATTCCATCCTTAAGATTATCAAGAACCCGTTCCAGGTTTTCCTTTATAGTAATAATTTTTTCAATCTTTGATTCAGTCATAATTATTTCCAAAAATGGTTTGCATTACACATCATTGACCTTCCCTATTTCTTTCCAACCCCAAAGTGTTTCGATTTTGCTATGATAAAAATTCTTCATAATTTAATAGTATAGGAATTTCCATTTTATGCCTAATGAATTCGGCAATATAGGACATATGAGTAAAAAGTGCCTAAAATGCCTAAAGTTATGGTACGCCTTTGGCGTGCTATATATTTTCAGTGCTTGATTATAACTTCAGCCGGAAATAAAGTGAGCAAGGTTGTATGGTAAAAAAATTAAAATCGGCAGCGCCAAAGGCGTATTCCTTAACTTTAGGCACTTATGTTCGCACCGAAGGTGCGCTAATTTAATTAGCCGTAGCGGGCGCTGGTGTATCGATTTTTTTAAATTCTTCATTACAGATGTCATACTATGGCTTCAAGATATGGTCTCATTACCTTCGCCACTCTGCATATTTTGGCATAATACCAAAGCTCATCGTTTGAACAATGCCGCTCCCTGCGACATTCACGGAGGGCTTCCAGCGCAACATCTATACCTATTTTGTTTCGGTATTTGAAGCAGTCAGCTATAGTTTTTGCAGGATTATAAACTTTAATCTTTACGCCCTCAATATCGTGTACTTCTATACCTTCGTTCAGAGCAGAACCGGTGAATCTTACTACCCTTAGAGGAGGGTAATCAGTATGTGGTTTCCCGGCCCGTCGATCAATTGCAATCCAAATTTTATATGGACTCTGCGTGCCGATATGGTGAAACTGAAGTGCGGTTAGCAGGCAGAAGACCGCATGAGGGATTTGTTTTGTGACCTGAACCAGGCTGTGATGTTCAGTAACATCAGCATCAGCAAGTTCGTATAGACCTCGCTCTTTATCAGCAGGCCGTCCCTGCAGAGCCTCCTGAGTGATTCGTGGTGCAAACCTCTTGCAGTTAGGTCACTAACACGAACCGCCCCCATTTTTTTTACGATATCGAGTACTTGCTCTTTTTGGGTTTTGGGGGAATACATGTGCAAAATTATAGACATTTAGAAATAAATGTCAATACATTAGCATAGCAAAGTATAATTGCTTAATTTCTTTCTCATTTCTAATGTAGGTTGTGATTTGACTATAGGTTTTAGTTTATTCGAATGCAAATTTTTTCAACCTGTGCGGGTAGCCATTAGCTGTCAATCGTCATCTCTCCAAAATTTGTTATAATCAGAAATAATGTAGGAGCGGTTTTAACCGCGACCTATTGATGCAGATCACCAACAAATGTAAATTTACTCATATATGGTCGGGGTTAAAACCCCTCCTACAGGCAGTATATTCCCAAATGGAAAACTTATTTAAAACTCAATCCTAACCGCACAGCTCGAATTTTTTTGTATCTGAAAATTCCTCTTGCGCAAAGAGATTGGTGCAGGTCGAGTAAAAAATCTTTTGCGAACGATTTCAAGCAATTTTGCCTTCCAGGCCGGTAAACACAAGGCTTTCTGCAAGCCAGATGTTAAACAACACGAGTTGGCCCCTGCTAATTAGTGCCTGAACGAAAACTGCTAATTTTCCCAATTTCTGCGTCAGGCTTAAATTTTAATCCTCAAAATACCCCATGTATTCCTGCGGTTAAAATTTGCGCCTTCCTTGAACTTGAAAAAACTTTCTAGTTTTCGTTCGGGCACTAATTAAGAACCCCACAAAACTCCACATAAAATTAATATATCTTGAAGCCTTTAACATTTATGAATTATTATAAAAATAAATCAATTTGGTATATTTTTTTCTTGACTTTTGTTGAATAATGTAATTTGACAAAAATATAGTGGAAAAAAGTGGATATCAATGGAGACTTTTGAAAAATGTTCAATTTTGCAAAGGTCTCCGATGGTGATTTATGTTCAGAGGAAGCTCCTTTAATACAATTGATTCAAAGGCACGTATAATAATTCCGGCCAGATTTCGTGATGTCATAAAAGCCGGAGGCGGTGACGGAGTTATAGTTACCAGGCTGGATAAAGCCCTTTTTGCCTATACGTTTGATCAATGGAGCAAGATAGAATCCAAAGTTTTGGCAATGTCTGAAACAAGCGAGTATATGCGCCGCTTCAGAAGGGTATTCATAGGGGGTGCCTCTGATTGTAATTGTGACAAGCAGGGCCGTATCCTGATTCCACCTGTTTTAAGGCAGTATGCGGAACTTGAAAAGGAAATCGTACTTGTGGGGCAGATAGTTCATTTTGAAATATGGTCTAAGGAAAATTACGAGCAGGAAGTAGTGCAGATGGAAGAAGATATGAAAAAGGAGGCTGTCAGCAACGAAATAGCAAAATTAGGGCTTTAATCCTATGTCGTACAAACACATTCCTGTAATGTTAACCGAGGTTGTCCATTACCTTAATTGTAAGCCAGGGAAAATCTATGCGGATTGTACGCTTGGCGGTTCAGGTCATGCGAGCGCCATTTTGGAAAAAATTATTCCAGATGGGATTCTGATCGGCATAGATCAGGATATAGACGCAATAAAAAACGCAAAAAGAAAATTAAAGCCATACGAGTTAAATATCCATCTCTTTCATGATAATTTTATAAATCTTCCGAAAATTCTTTCACAATTAAATATTACTGCTGTAGACGGCATTCTTCTCGATCTTGGAATTTCATTTCATCACCTCGACTCAAGTGGACGGGGTTTCAGCTTCAGAAAAGATGAACCGCTGGATATGCGGATGAACATTGAATCAGATACAACGGCTGAAGAGTTGATAAATACGATGGATGAAAAAAGCCTGGCTGAAATTTTTTTTAAGTATGGAGAGGAACGCTATTCACGTAAAATAGCGCGAAAAATAGTTAATGTAAGAAAGAAAGAAAAAATTAAATCCAGCAGGCAGCTATCGGAAATCGTATGCAAAACCGTTTCCGGTAAAGCATCATCCAGGAGAAGGATTCACCCTGCCACTCGGGTGTTTATGGCTGTTAGAATAGCTGTTAACAAAGAGCTGAATATACTCAATTCATTCATGGAAACCGCCTTTGACTTGTTGAAGCCTGAAGGCAGGTTCTGCATATTATCATTTCATTCACTTGAAGACAGGATTGTAAAAAGAAAAATAAAACTTCTGGAAGGCAGGTGCATATGCCCGCCGGCTCTGCCAAGGTGTGTTTGCAATAAGACAAGGGTTATACGATCTTTGACCAAAAAAGTTTTGCGGCCGACAGAAGAAGAAGTTGCAGCCAATCCAATGGCGAGAAGCGCAAGGATGAGAGCCATAGAAAAATTGATAATTGATAATTGATAATTGATGATAAAAGTTTCCCAAACGACTTAACATTTTGTAATTGTTTAAATTAGCACGCCGAAGGCGTACCACCAATTTTCAATTTTCAATAGTCAATTTTTCATTTTAATTATGGCTCGTAAAACCAAAAAAAATGTCCGCAGCACAAGGATAGTGATAATTTGGTTAATCATTATGGCTGTCTTTATTGCAGAGCTTTTAATTTACACATGGAGCAGAGTGCAGTGCGTAAAAGCCGGGTATGAAATTTCTAATGAAAATAAAAAAAATCGGAATCTTATAAATCTGCAAAATAACTTGAAGGTTGAGCTTGCGCGCCTGAAATCTCCGGAACGGCTCGCAAAGATAGCAAAAAACCAGCTTGGCCTGAAAACACCAACGCCGGAGCAGATAATTATAATTCCATGAAACCAATTGAAAAAAAACACATAAAGTTAAGGACAATTCTGGTTGGTTTTATTTTCAGCATTTTTCTATTTGTTATAGGGGCAAGGGCTTTTTATTTTCAGGTTTTTTGCAGTTCATGGCTGTCAAGGAAAGCAGCAAATCAGTATGAGAAGTCATTAATCCTTCAGGGAAAGCGCGGGACAATTTACGATACAAACCACAGGGAAATGGCCTTGAGTATAGATGTTGCATCAATTGTGGCATATCCCCCTAATATCGAGGATCCGGCGGCGACCTCCAAGGCTCTTAATAAAACGCTGAAAATTGACGTTAATTCGCTTAAGCGGAGACTCACATCTGACAGATCATTTGTTTGGGTTAAACGCAAGATTACACCAAAAGAAGTAAAAGAAGTAAAGGCCCTTGATCTTAAAGGCATAGATTTTATAGCCGAGCACGAACGTTTTTATCCAAACAAAACCCTTGCAGCGCAGGTGCTTGGATTTTCAGGTATAGACGGGCATGGCCTTGAAGGAATCGAATATTATTATGACTCTTACCTTAAAGGAAGTACTCGCAGCTTTACGGTTTTAAAAGATGCCTTCAAACGCAGGTTCGACGCTGAAAAGAATGTGATGCCTGATTGCAGCGGGAATAACCTGATATTAACAATTGACCATAATATCCAGTACTTAACCGAAAGAGCGCTTGAAGAGGCATCTGTTAAATTTAATGCCAAATCAGGGATGGCAATTGTAATGTCTCCAAAGACCGGAGCCATACTGGCAGTAGCGCACTATCCATTTTTCAACCCAAATTCTTTTGGAGAGTTTGATCGGAATCTGTGGAGAAACAGATCAATAACAGATCCGTTTGAGCCTGGCTCAACCATGAAAATTTTCAGCGCATGTGCGGCAATAGAATCTGGAGGATGTTCTCCGAGCGCCATTTTTTTCTGTGAAAACGGTAAATACAGAATAGGAAAAAATATTGTCCACGATACTCATCCTCACGGCTGGCTGTCTCTACAGCAGATTATTAAGTTTTCTAGCAATATCGGCACCATAAAGGTTAGCGAAATGATAGGGCCGGAACATATTTATAAAACATTCCGCAATTTTGGTTTTGGTGAAAAGACTGGAATAGACTGTCCGGGGGAAACATCGGGTTCCCTGTCTCACTATAATAGATGGGCAAAAATTGATGCCGGCGCAATAGCTTTTGGACAGGGAGTTTCCGTCTCTGCCCTGCAACTGATAACTGCGGCTTCAGCGATTGCAAATGATGGGATCCTTATGGCTCCTTATATTGTCCAGGCTATAACGGATCAGAATGGACGTCTTATAAAAAGCTCAAACCCGCGCAAGGTCAGAAGGGTCGTTTCACTAAAGACAGCCCGAACCGTGAGAAAAATAATGGCTTCTGTAACTACTGAAGGGGGAACAGGTGTGAATGCTGCTTTGGAAGGTTATTCTGTTTGCGGGAAGACAGGAACCGCCCAGAAAATTGATGAGAAAGGAACTTACTCGGACGAAAAATACATAGCTTCATTCCTTGGGTTCATTCCTGCCGAGGATCCTGAAATAACTGTTCTGGTAGTTATTGACGAACCCCAGGGAAAGCATTACGGCAGCATAGTTGCGGCTCCGGCATTCAAAAGGATAGCGCATGAAACTGTAAACTATATGAACATACCGTTAACCGTCGATAATTCATTTGGAAGATTGGTTGACATGCGGACCGGCGAAAATGGAGCAAGGGGTTGAAACTTTCTATTTTGCTTGAATCCGTACCGGAAATAAGAAGTGTAAGCATTGTCAAAGAAGGTATGGAGCATCAGCATAGCGCGGGAACAGGGCGGCATAATGATTTATGCGCCTGTTTGCCGGATTATGAAATAGGCTCAATCCATTATCGGGCGCAGGAGGTTAAGCCTGATGGTCTTTTTGTTGCCGTAAAGGGTTTTAAGGCGGATGGGCATGACTTTATTGATGAAGCCCTAACAAGAGGTGCATCGGTAATTGTAACTCAGAAACCTGTTAACAAAGAATCTGTAATTATAGAGGTTGAGAATACCAGAAGAGCTCTTGCCGCAATTTCTGCAAATTTTTACGGGAATGCTTCAGAGAAGTTGTTCATTATAGGGATAACCGGAACAAACGGTAAAACAACAACAGCCTACATAATTGAAAGCATCCTTGCTGAAGCGGGTTTCAAGGTTGGTGTAATAGGAACTATTAATTACCGTTATTCAGGCAGGGTTTTTCCAAACCCGATGACAACGCCGGAATCTTTGGATTTGCAGAGGATATTGGCGGAAATGCATGAAAACGGGATCACTCACGTTGTTTTGGAAGTATCATCTCATGCAATTGACCTGCACAGGATTGACTGCTGCCGGATAGATATCGGTGTGTTCACCAATCTGACTCGGGAACACCTTGATTATCATGGAGATATGGATTCTTACTGGTTTTGCAAAAAGAGGCTTTTTACAGAGCATTTAAAAACCGGCCCCAGGAAGGGCCATATTTCGGCTGTAGTAAATTGCGATGATAAGAGAGGAAAAGGACTTTATAATTTACTTTCAGAAGCATCTGACAGTATGCCCGTGATTTCCACAGGCAGTACGGCAGATAAAATGATATGGCCAGATAATATTAAATACAGCCTTACAGGTATTACGGGGAGAATTTCAACAGAAAGGGGGGTATTTAATTTTAAATCACCTCTTGCAGGGGAGCATAATCTTGAGAATATACTCAGCGCAACAGGTGTGGGGATTGCTATTGGACTTTTTCCGGCTATCATAAAGGCGGGTATAGAAAAGACCGGCTGGATACCGGGCAGACTTGAATTTATACCAAATAAAGCAGGCAAGTTTGTGTTTGTTGATTACGCTCATACTCCGGATGCTCTGGAACATGTTTTGTCTTCTTTAAGGTCAATTAAAGATAATGAAATCGGCAGAATTATCTGTGTGGTTGGCTGTGGTGGAGATAGAGATAGAGGTAAAAGGCCCCTTATGGGCGAAATAGCCGGCAGGTTTTGCGATCTGACTATAATTACATCGGATAATCCGCGCACGGAAGATCCCATGGGAATAATAAGCCGGATAGTAGAGGGAACAAAACAAACATCTTTAAAGGAGTATACTCTGCCTGAGCTGGCAAGCGGCATTCAAGAGAGAGGTTATGTTATTGAGCCTGATCGCAGGAAAGCCATAAAACTGAGCATCACATCAGCCGGTCCGGGAGATATTATACTTATAGCCGGCAAGGGGCATGAGACATATCAATTAATTGGTGGTGAAACTTTTCACTTTGATGACAGGGAGGAAGCGAGAGAGGCTCTTAAATAAATTATTGGGTTCACGGTTCACGGTTCACGGTTATCGGCTTACAGCTAACGGGTGTAACACAAAAAAGTTGCAGAACAAAAAAGAATGTCGAATGTCGAACAAGGAATAATGAATGTCGAAGGAATGTAGCGAAATTTGATTTTAAAAAGTGTTTAATTGGCTTTGCTGTATGAATTATTCGGACAGCAAAACTTTTATCGCAGTTAAAACTTCATAATTCGACATTCCTTGTTCGATATTCGATATTAAATCAGCGAATAAAGAGGCTGAACGGTTATAAAAAAACGACAATGAAAAACGAACCAAAAATACCCTGGAATACTGCTGAAATCCTTGAAGCAACAAAGGGAGACCTTTTGTGCGGGGATATCAAACATACTTTTGAGGGAGTATCCATTGATTCACGCACAATATCTGCAAATGAACTTTTCATTGCGATCAGGGGAAATGTTTATGATGGTCACAGGTTCGTATCTAATGTGATAACCGGCGGCGTGAGAGGGCTTATTGTAAGTAAAGATGCCGGTACAGATTGGCAGGACAAGGGCATTGTTTGTGTGGCAGTGAGCGATACTACGAAAGCTCTGGGTGATCTTGCTTCTTTTAACCGCAGGCGGACCGATGTTTCGGTTGTAGCGATAACTGGTTCAAACGGTAAAACCACAACCAGGGAAATGACTGCTTCCGTCGTTTCAACGCGTTATAAAACTTTATCGACCAAAGGAAATTTCAACAATGAAATAGGGCTTCCGCTAACGCTCCTGGATCTTAAAAACAGCCACCAGTGGGCTGTGCTTGAGCTTGGGACGAACAGACCCGGAGAGATAGACAGGCTGGGTGAAATTTGTATTCCTGATATTGGCGTAATTACAAACATAGGCTTTTCCCACCTTGAGGGACTGGGCTCAATTGAAGGGGTAATGAATGCCAAGGGAGAGCTTCTAAAAAGAATAAAGCCCGAGGGAACAGCGGTTCTTAATGCAGATGATTCAAGGGTTTTATATTTATCAAAAAAGACCTCAAGAAAAGTGCTTTATTTCGGTTTATCAGAAGATGCCCGTATTAAAGCGCTGAATGTCAATGAAAAGACAACCGGGATTTCTTTTACTCTGGTGCTGCCGGAAGAAAGAATTCCAATAGAACTAAGAGTGCATGGCGGATTCATGGTATCAAACGCCCTCGCTGCAGCGTCTGTTGGATATATTATTGGTTTGTCTTCAGAGGAGATAAAAGCCGGCCTGGAATATTTTCAGCCGGTTAAGGGCAGGATAAATATCTTTGATGTCAGGGGAGTGCACATAATTGACGACACATACAATGCAAATCCTGATTCAATGGAAGCTGCAATCAGGATTCTCAGTTCATTAAAAGGCAACAGCAGGGGTATTCTTGTCGCAGGAGATATGCTTGAGCTGGGAGAACACGCAGAATCCATGCACAAAAAGATAGGCGCTCTGTCTGCCAGATCAAATATTGCAAGGCTTTACATTACAGGTGAGTTCGCAGAAGCTGTTGCGAAAGGTGCCGGTAAAGAAGATAAAAATTCAATGGATATATTTATTGGAGCAAGAGAAGAGATTCTTGAAGATTTAAAGAAATCACTTCTGCCGGGAGACTGGGTTCTTGTAAAGGGCTCAAGGGCAATGGGCATGGAGAAAATCGTTGAGGGGTTGAAGGAGTGCAATACAAAAAAGTGATAATATATAAGACATTAAATAGGTAGCTTTTTTGAATATCGAATGTCGAACAGGGAATAATGAATGTCGAAGGTATGCAGAGAATTTGACATCGAGGAACGGCTGATCGATTTTGCTGTACGTGTTATCAGAACAGCAGAGTCGTTGCCTAAAACAAAAATTGGAAATCATATTTCCGCCCAGCTTATTCGTAGTGGGACATCACCACAAAACAAAAACAAGACTTCGACATTCGACATTCCCTGTTCGACATTCGACATTAAATCAGTATGTTCAATGGCTAAAGATATTATCATCAATGATGCAACTTTTTTGTATTGCACCCGGTTAAAGAGCTAAAATATTATGCTTTACCATCTGCTATATCCGCTTCATACGACAATATCTGCTTTTAATGTATTCCGTTACATTACATTCAGAACTATCTATGCCAGTCTTACAGCTTTTTTTATCTGTTTTTTCCTTGGGCCGTGGGTTATCAGAAAGCTCGGCGAGATGCAGATCGGACAGCATATAAGAGAAGACGGCCCGCAGTCACATTTTGATAAAGCCGGAACGCCCACCATGGGTGGAATCCTGATTATATTTTCGATTACTGTCTCCGCACTTCTCTGGATGAATTTGACAAACTATTATGTGTGGATAGCTCTTTTGGTAACGATTGGCTTTGGCGCTATCGGCTTTATAGACGACTATCTCATGCAGATCAAAAAGCGGAGCAAGGGACTCAGCGTTAAAAGCAAGTTTTGTCTTCAGATATTATTAGCATTGTTAATTGGATTTCTTGTTTATATGTGTCCTGATTTTTCAACGCAAGTAACTGTCCCGTTTTTTAAAAATATTTCGCCTGATCTGGGCTGGGGATATATATTTTTTGCAGCGTTTGTAATTGTTGCAACATCAAATGCCGTCAACCTTACAGACGGCCTTGACGGCCTTGCTATTGGCCCCGTGATTGTAGTTGCTGCCACATATATGCTTTTTGCTTATGTGGCAGGACATTCTAAAATAGCTGATTATCTTCAGATCAACTACGTTGCCGAAGGCGGTGAAATAGCAATTTTTTGCGGAATTCTGGCCGGCGCCGGCATGGGTTTTCTATGGTTTAACGCTTACCCTGCTCAAATTTTTATGGGTGATGTTGGATCCCTTTCACTTGGAGGCGCTATAGGCACAGTTGCTGTGATTACAAAACAGGAGATACTGCTGGTAATCGTTGGGGGCCTTTTTGTTATAGAAACACTTTCCGTGATTTTTCAGGTAGGTTTTTTCAAGATGACAAACGGGCGAAGGATTTTCAAAATGGCGCCGCTTCACCATCATTTTGAATTAAAAGGATGGCCGGAGCCAAAGGTTATAGTGCGATTCTGGATAATTGCCATAGCGCTTGCACTTATTTCAATGAGTACGTTGAAATTAAGGTAAGAGGTTCACGGTTCACAGTTCACGGTTCACGGTTGCTCAAAACATAAAATCATTAACTGTAACCGTTGATAGGTTCACGGAGTAATGGACTACCGACCCCAACACTCTACCACCTGTCGTACCATGAAAAAGATCTACCATAGTTTCTTGGCGGCACCTGTCGGTGAACCCTGAACCCGTGAACGGTTACCATTAACTGTAAACCGACAACCGTAAACCGTTGAACCCTGAACCCTTGAACCGTGAACCTTTCATATTATGAAGCTTAAAAATAAAAATATACTCGTAGTCGGCCTTGCTGTTACAGGCGTTGCAACTGCTCGATTTCTGATAAACAGGGGAGCATCAGTAACCGTTGCTGACCAGAAGAAAGAACAGGAGATAGACTCCGAAGAGCCGTTAATCCGCGAGCCCGGAATAAGAATGGAATTAGGGCCACATAGAATTGAAACTTTTGAAAGGGCGGATCTTATTGTAGTCAGCCCCGGAGTTCCTCATACAATTTCGCCAATAAGAAGAGCAAAGGAACAAGGGATTCCAGTAATAGGTGAAATTGAGCTTGCATCAAGATTTATAACGGAACCAATTGTTGCTGTGACCGGTACTAATGGCAAAACCACTACAACAACTCTTTTAGGCAAAATGCTTGAAGATTCCGGTCTTAAAGTATTTGTGGGCGGCAATATAGGCAAGCCTCTGATTGCATATGCCGATGGAGAGGAAAAGGCTGAAATCGTTGTTATAGAAGTAAGCAGTTTCCAACTGGATACCATAGATACTTTTCGAGCCAACGTGGCGGTTTTGCTGAATATTACCGAGGATCATATGGATCGTTATCCTGATCTGGATGCTTATACAAAGTCCAAGGCCCGGATTTTTAAGAACCAGCAATATAACGATACAGCGGTGTTGAATGGTTCTGATCCTGTTGTGCGTTTTTTGAGCAGAGATATCCTGAGCAGAAAAGTTTTTTTCAGTTCAAAAGAAGAAAAAGGCGTGGCAATAAGCGATGAAAGCATAATTTCTCAGGAAAACATGTCCCGGCTTCTTGCAGACTTTAAACTGCCGGGCAAACACAATATGGAGAATGCTGCAGCGGCAAGTCTTGCGGCACTCGCTGCCGGAGGGACTTTTGAAGGAGTACGAACGGCATTGAGAAAATTTAAAGGGCTTTCCCACCGGCTTGAATATATTGAGACTTTAAATGGTGTCGACTTTTTCGACGATTCAAAGGCTACAAATGTTGATTCAGTGGCAAAAGCGCTTGAAACTTTTGAAAGACCCATAGTCCTGATTATGGGCGGGCGAAATAAGGGAAGTAAATTTCATACTCTGAGAGATTTGATAGATAGGCACACAAAAGAGCTGATAGTTATTGGAGAAGCAAAAGAGAATATTAAGGCTGAACTTGGAGATATTAAGCCTGTTGAGACTGCGACTACCATGGAGGAGGCAGTTTTTAAGGCATATAATGCGGCAAAACCGGGTGATATTGTACTCTTGTCGCCGGCCTGCGCCAGCTTTGACATGTATAACAGCTATGCGCAAAGGGGAGAAGATTTTTGCAGAGCTGTTGCAAAACAAAGAATTGATGATTGATGATTGATGATTGTCGATTGATGATTGAAGGTATTCTATTAATTTTATAACAAAAAAGACAGAGCGAAGCGATTCGACAAATCGACAATCGACAATCATCAATCGACAATCATCATATGCCAAAACAATTGCCTAAAAATAATCCGCAATCAGGATATGATATCAAACTCCTTTTCCCTGTCCTTTTTCTGGTTGGGATGGGGATTGTAATGGTTTACAGCTCAAGTTCAGCTCTGGCGCTTAAGGAATTTGGAATTGATTACTATTTTTTTAAGAAACAGACGTTTTTTTCACTATTAGGAATTCTTGCTCTGGTTATTTGCAGGCATATTCCATTAAAACTTTTTCGTTCTTTGGCATATCCGTTTCTATTTTTAGCGTTTCTATTGCTGATTGCTGTTAAGTTTTCCGGACTGGGTATAACTGCCGGGGGCTCCACACGATGGTTACGCCTGGGTTTTTTTACATTCCAGCCATCTGAGTTTGCGCGTTTTTCTCTTGTGTTATATCTGGCGTACTCCATGAGTAAAAAACTGGGTAAACTTAAAGATTTTTCAATTGGTTTCCTGCCTCACGCCATGGTTTTAGGCATATTCGCAATACTGATATTTCTGCAACCGGATTTTGGTTCGGTAATTATCTTTGGGGCAGTTACATGGATTATGCTTTTTGTCGGAGGTGTTCGAATTTTACATCTTTTAACACCGCTGCTGATTTTTCTGCCCGCTTTATATTTATTTATGATTAACGCGCCTTACAGGTTTAAACGAATTATGAGTTTCTGGGATCCATGGAAATATCCGACAGATGAAGGATACCAGATGATACATTCCTTTATGGCTTTTGGTACCGGGGGCATATGGGGAACAGGAATAGGAAAAGGTTATCAGAAGCTTTTCTATCTTCCAGAACCCCATACTGATTTTATTTTTTCAGTTATTGGAGAGGAGCTTGGGCTTCTGGGCGTGCTTGTAATTCTGTTGCTCTATTTTGTGATCCTGTGGAGGGGAATAGGCATAGCAATAAATGCTGATGATCCTTTTGAATCATTTATGGCTATTGGTTTGACAATCGCAATCGGGCTTCAGGTTTGCATTAATATGGGAGTTACCCTGGGCCTTTTACCAACCAAGGGGCTTACCCTGCCGTTCTTGAGTTACGGGGGGACATCCCTTTTAATCAATATGGCATCAATAGGAGTATTGATGAATATAGGAGCATCTGCCAATGCGCTTAAAACCAGGCGAGTCAGAAAAAAGAGCGCATAGAGCAAATAGCAACGGAAAGCAGCGCATTGTAATTGCGGGTGGCGGCACAGGCGGGCATCTATTTCCCGGGATAGCCATTGCAGAGGCTTTTATTAAGCGCAATCCTGAGAATAGAGTCATCTTTATAAGTACGGGCAAGCCATTTGAAGTATCTGTTTTAGAAGAAAAAAAATTTTCACTTAAAACCATAACAGTAGAAGGGATAAAAGGTAGGGGGCTAATTAATCAGATCATATCGGTTTCAAAAATACCAAAGGGATTATTAGAGTCCATGCTTATCCTGAAAGACTTCAGGCCGAATCTAATTGTTGGAGTTGGAAGCTATTCTGCAGGGCCTGTGGTGCTTGGTGCTTGGCTTATTGGAATTAAAATTGTTCTGCATGAACAGAACATATTGCCGGGCATTACAAACCGTATTTTGTCGTATCTGGCCGACCGTATTTATGTTTCTTTTAAAGATACTCAGGCTAAGTTTGATCCAAAGAAGGTTTGTTTTACAGGTAATCCTGTGAGGAACGAAATTCTTTGTTTTGCAATGGAGGAATCCGAAATTTCCGGTTCCATTCAAGGTAAACTTTTTACAATTCTCATAATCGGAGGCAGCCAGGGAGCTCACAGCATCAATATAGCAGTAATGGATGCTCTGAAATTTTTAAAAGAGAAAGACAATTTTTTTTTCATACATCAGACAGGGGCTGATGATGAAGAAGAAGTAAAAAACGCTTACAGAGAAAATGGTATTACAGGCACTGTTAAAGCATTTTTCAATAATATGGGACAGCAATACGGTCATGCTGATCTAATTATATGCAGAGCGGGTGCTACTACCGTGGCGGAATTAACAGCTATCGGTAAAGGTGCGCTGTTAATACCATACCCTTTTGCGGCAGACGACCACCAGCATTTAAATGCAAAAATATTGTCAGATGCAGGCGCCGCGGAAATAATTCTTCAAAAGGAACTCAGCGGCAGGTCACTTGCTAAGAAAATCGAGCACTATGCATCAAATTACAAGGCCATCAGTAATATGGCTTTAATGGCAAAGAAGCTTGGCAGGCCGGATGCAGCAGAGGCCATTGTTGATGACTGTTACAGGTTAATAGAAAAAAGAGTTCAGGGTTCAGGGTTAAAAGCCGACTAACTCTGAATTATAGTTTTCCTTGAACCGTGAACCGTGAACCTTAAACCGTTATTATATTATGTATCTTAAAAAATACCACATACACTTTGTAGGAATCGGCGGAATAGGAATGAGCGGTATTGCTGAGCTCCTTCTTAATTTAGGCTATAAGGTATCGGGCTCTGACATAAGGTCATCAGGCATTACAAGGCGTTTGAAAAGGCTTGGCGGTATAATATTTGAAGGGCATTCCGAGGTACAGATACAGGGAACTGATGTTGTTGTGACATCGACCGCAGTCGGCCGTGAAAACGTAGAAGTTGTTGCAGCCAGACATGCATCAATCCCTGTAATACAAAGAGCTGAAATGCTGGCAGAACTTATGCGTTTAGAACTTAAACGTTTAAAGTACAGCGTGGCGGTTGCAGGTGCGCACGGCAAAACTTCTACAACGTCGTTAATTGCTTCTGTTCTCGGTAAAGGTGGCCTTGATCCTACCGTAGTTATTGGTGGAATACTCAAAAGCACAGGTTCTAATGCACTTCTTGGGAAGGGAGATTTTATAGTAGCTGAAGCTGATGAAAGCGATGGTTCTTTTCTGAAACTATCCCCCACCATAGCAGTGGTAACAAACATCGACAGAGAGCACCTGGATTTTTACAAGGACTTGAACTCAATAAAAAAAGTTTTTCTCAGCTTTATTAACAGCGTACCCTTTTACGGTCTCGCTGTTCTTTGCCTTGATAATGAACCAATACAGGAGCTTATCCCGAAAATAAAGAAACGCTTCACCACCTATGGCATGAGCGTCCAGGCAGATCTTCAGGCAAGAGATGTGGTGCTTGAAAGGCAAAAAAGCAGATTCTGTCTCTATCGCATGGGAAAAATGCTGGGAGAAATCACTTTGAATCTTCCAGGTATTCATAACGTTTACAACTCCATGGCAAGCATTGCTGTGGGGCTTGAGCTTGATATTTCTTTTGATACTATTAAATGCGCCCTTCAGACCGCTGAAGGGGTTCAGCGCAGACTGGAGATTAAGGGAGAGATAAACGGAATCACAGTTGTAGATGATTATGCTCATCATCCTACTGAGATCAAATCCGCATTGTCTTCTATCAAGGCAAGCTGGCCTGGCAGGCGTAAGGTCGTGGCTTTCAAGCCATATTTTTGAATCAGAATCAAGCATGAGTCATTGAAAAGTGAATATTGAAAAGTGAATATTGAAGGAATTCTGTCAATTTTTAAAAAAACAGAGCGAAGCGATTCCACAAATTTTCACTTTTCACTTTTCAGTTTTCAGTTTTTCCAGCACCTCTTCCCCGATTTTCCATACATTCCCTGCGCCAAGGGTAAGCAGAATATCTCCTTCTTTTAATACTTCTTTCAAATGACAAACAGCCTCTTTAAAATCTTCCTTGCAGACGACTTTTTTGTGACCATGTGCCATGATTCCTTCGCATAAGGCCTGGCCGGTTATCCCTTTTATCTTC
>Ga0255429_1003_pt1 | contig 47012 bp, 39 predicted proteins | sample ANMaggSeSYBR02H9_FD_182636 | JGI IMG/M metagenome (GOLD analysis project Ga0255429, IMG submission 182636) | Sediment cell enrichment communities from methane seep in Santa Monica Basin, California, United Staets - ANME aggregate JGI... | ecosystem: Environmental > Aquatic > Marine > Cold seeps >... | reverse complement strand
GCCATAACAAATATAAAGTCGGAAATTAATCATGCCATAACAAGTATAAAGTCAGAAATTAATTATACTACAACATGGATAAAGAATATATTACCAGGCTTATCTATGAATACAACCCTCACATCAAGGGGCTGAGCATAGAAATACCTGAATTCAAAAGAGAGCTTTATTCTGAAATATACAGATGGCTTGAGAAAAAACAGGCCATCGCCATTGTGGGACTTAGAAGAACAGGGAAAACAACCCTGATGCGACAGATAATCGAGACACTTGGCAGTAATGCCGCATTCTTTTCCTTTGATGAAGAAGAGACCCAGAAAAAAGAAGTGCTGCTCTTTGTAATAGATTATTTCATAAACAACCTCAGATCCGGGTACATTTTCCTTGATGAGATACACTATGTGGATGACTGGGAAGGTGTACTTAAAAGATATTACGACCTGAAAAATATAAAATTCATAATATCCGGCTCCGAGTCCCTTGAGTTAAGCAAATCCAGGGCAACACTGACAGGCAGGATGGTCATATTCAAACTGGAGCCGCTTAATTTTCGGGAATACCTTAACCTTAAAGGGAAAAAGCTGGATGCAGGAAACATTGCATTTGACGATATGGCGGCAATTGAAGGCCTGTATACAAAGCTTATCACAGAAAAAGAGTACTTCGAACATGAATTCCTGGAATACCTCTACAAAGGTGCTTTTCCAGAACTGGTAAATGAAGACGATGAGTCTGTCATAAGAAAGTACATAAAAGAACTTGTGGTAAAAAAGATTATCTACAGGGACATACCCGCCATATTCGAAATCAGGAGAAGGGACCTGTTGTTCGAACTTTTCAAATACTCATGCAGCAATTCATCCAATCTATTTGAGATAAAGAACCTTTGCAATATATTCAATGCCAACTATGAGACCATCAGCAACTACCTGTTCTACCTCCGCTCGGCTTTTCTGGTTAATATCGCTGAAGTATATTCGAATAGTCCTACAAAACGTGCGCGCAGGAATAAGAAAATATATGCCGTACATCCTTCGATAGCCTTTTCCCTCCTGGGCTATAAAAAGGATATGCTGGTGGAACAGGTACTTGGCCAGTATGTGGAATCAATCTTTGCAGACGAGTTTTTCTGGAGGGACAAACAAAAGAACGAGGTAGATGTGGTATTACAGAATGAATCCCTTGTGCCTGTGGAAATAAAATACCAGAATCATATAGTCCCTGGCGACCTTAAGGGGCTGAAAAAGTTCATGAAGACGTTCGGGTCAAAGAAGGGGATAGTGGTCACAAAAAATCTGTTTGAAAGCAGGGTTTTTGAAGATAAGGAAATAATGTTCATCCCTGCGTGGTTGTATTTATTAGTGAAATGAAATTGTAACGGTTCCCCAATATCAAAAACCCTATAAATTAAAAATTTTATCAATCAAAGATGAACATTCAAGCACCTAGAGCATTCTTTATACGCTGTTTACTCTCTTCCTTTGTCCCACCGATTTCTATCTTAATATTTCGCGCGGACAGGATATCTTTAAACTCTTCCATCCCAAGCCCGGCTGTTTCAGCCGTTTTCCATAAATTGACCTTATTATTTTTATAGAGGTTTATTTGGAGTGCACTCCAAACCAAATTGATGAAGATTAGTGAAGAAGAGGCTATAAAACTTCTTGAAGAGCAAGTGATTACAGGTCACGAGGGATTTTTCTGTCTAAAATCAAGTAAGAATTTAACACTTAAGGAAGCACTTGTAACATACAGGAAAAAAGACTCGATCGAGAAAATATTCTATTCACTGAAGAACGAGATTGAAATAAAACCATTGAGAGTATGGTCGGATGCTAGCATTTATGGGGCAATTCTTGTGGGATTCATTGCTCAACTGTTCATATCGCTGATGCGATATGAGTTCGATGAACTGAAGCATAAGTCAACAAAATTCATCAAAAAAAGCTTATTGAATTTGACAGTTACCGTAGATTACATGAAAAGTGGCGCGAATAATTTCATTTATGCGAATTTTGACCCATTGAATACACTGATTTTGAGGGGAAAACAGGGAATTACGTAGAATTTCGGTTGATAATTTTTCAACTGTCAAATGGGTTTTCTTGACAATATCTGGAAATTTTAGAGCAAATGAGTATACATTTTCTTCAAAAAAGAGTGGCAACTGTCAAACTTGGGATAATATGTCATTATTCTACGAGCGTAAATGATGTGACTGTGAGGCGGTTTAAGCATGTTTCTCCATATACTGCCTATGCACCGGACTTTACAGTGAATCTTGGAACAAGCTGGCTGACCTTTACGACTGAATTTAACACAACCAGTTTCTCAAGTACAGTGAACGAAGGACGGTTCCAGTTCTGGCTTTCGCCGTTTACGACAGCATGAGACAAATACTACATAGATAATGTAATACTGGAGAAAGTATAATTGAAGACAAAAACAGCAGTGGATTTATCTCCAGTACTTTCTTTAGACTGGAAAACCGAATAAATTAATATAAAAATGCCATTATATCCTAAATTAAATTCACTACACTTCAAAAACATCGGAATATTTAATACCGATTGATTAATAACTCAATTTAATGTTTGTATTATTAAAGCAGATTAAGAGGTATTAATGATGGGAATGGAAAATATAAGAAAGAAAGTATTATGGAAAAGAATTAACATTGGAATTATTTGTTTTATGCTGTTTGCTATTTATCTAAGTCCTTCTTCGGGTGAATCGATTAATATTGTTTCAAACCCTGGTTTTGAATCAGGCACGACTAATTGGGTATTCTATACCAATGGTGCAGGGACGTTCTTGAATGATGTTCCTGGCGCTGCGACCCCTCATGCCGGACATATCACAATTACCAAGCCTGGAACCAATGTTCAGGTCTACCAGAAAAATCTGGTACTTGAGCCAAACACAGAATATCAGTTGGACTTCAAGGCATTTTCGGAAAATGGACATGACCTCACAGTTTCAATAAAAAAGCATAGTTATCCCTATACTAATTATGGATCAAGGAACAAAGTTGTGAATCTAGGAACTTCCTGGGGATCACATTCGATCACATTTACCACTTCCGGGTTCTCGGGAACAGTGAATGACGCGCGTCTGATGTTCTCAATGGCTCCTTATGATGCTACAGGGGATCAGTATTACTTTGATGATGTGATATTGAAAAAAATTTATTCAGTAACACCACCGGTTACACCATCGTCTATTCTTTCAAACCCCGGATTTGAGTCCGGAACCACACCGTGGATCTTCTATACCAATGGTGCAGGAACGTTCTTGGATGATGTATCTGGAAGTGGAAGCCCACATGCCGGACATATTACTATTTCCCAACCAGGGACAAATGTCCAGCTCTATCAGAAATACCTGACACTTGACCCATATTCAGTATACCAGTTGGATTTCAAGGCATATTCGGGAACGGGTCATGATCTCGCAGTTTCAATAAAACAGCATGGTTATCCATATAATAATTATGGATTAACTAACAAAGTTGTGAATTTAGGAACTACCTGGGAATCACATTCGATCACATTTACCACTTCCGGGTTCTCGGGGACAGTGAATGACGCGCGTTTGATGTTCTCATTGGGTCCTTATGATGCTTCAGGTGATCAGTATTACTTTGATGATGTAATCCTTACAAAGGTTTCTTCAGTTACACTACCTCCGGCAACAACACCGACACCGACACTGACACCGACACTGACACCGACACCGACACCGACACCAACACCAACTCCGGTACCCCCATCAGGTAACCAACTCGTTGTACTTGATGTTACTCATACCCATACTACAAAAGTAACATATGTTCCTCTCTTACGAGAGGATATTTCAGGAAAAACCCAAACAAAATCCGGGCAGGGTTTTTCGAAATTTAATTTTGCTCCCGATTTCCCGACAAGTAGCCTGAAAACGCCTATTAATTACGCTGGGGGGACACTTTACCAACGGATTAAGGTAAATACTAAACCGAGCACTTACCCTGTTAGGTATCAAATATGCTTATTCCAGGATGAAATAACTCATGAACAACATGCTTGCAGCCAAAGTTCACTACTAACTTTTACAGGCACCGGTACTTACTATGCAAGTCAACCGATGACCTCGATGTACCAGTATGAAAATATTGACTGGAACCGTGAACTTCTTGTAGCAATGACGGTTGTTAAAGATAATAATGGTGACCCGGTGGATAATGTCTACCCGCAATTCGTAGGTAATTGGCTTGGATCTCCTAACCTTGGTCTCTATTATCCGATGGATGTACGGTATACTGCTATAATGGTACCACCAGGCGGTGGAGCACCGGTGTGGCCGTAAGGCTTGATTCCTTTCTTGGAGCTGATAAATAGACAGCTCCATGTTTATTTTTTTAAAACACAAACTTATGAAATATAAATATAATTAAATTTTAAAAAACGCTACCGGTAAATATAATAAACATATTCATTTAACCTACGGAAAGTGAGATGGAATTTATTAAGAAAGGTTAAATAATCTAATTACTATATATAACACATAATGGACTGAGAAGAGATGAGACCTAATAAGATTATTTTTGTAATTATCTTTTTTATAGTAATTATCGCACTGGCTGTATATTTGAACTCATCCATTGATCATAAGATCGAATATGACGAAAATGTTTCGATCACATGGACACATTTATCCAGCGAGAATGGGGATATCCCCCCTCCTGGTCCTTCAATCGAACAGACTGCAAGTTTGATATTAGACGTTGACATGGATGGTATAAATGATTTTATCATTGGTAGTCGAAAAAAAGGCCCTTCATTATTATGGTTTAAAAAAGATCCGGTTGGATGGACAAAATATTTGATCGAAACTGAAACGCTTCCTATCGAAGCTGGAGGAGCATTCCATGACATAGACGGGGATGGTGATCTGGATGTCGTTTTTGGCGGGGACTGGCGAAGCAATAAAGTCTGGTGGTGGGAAAATCCGTATCCTCAATATGATCTGGATAAAACATGGGTGCGCCGAGAAATTAAAAATTCTGGTGATAACATGCACCATGACAAAATATTTGGTGATTTTGATGGCGATGGGGAGATAGAGCTTGTTTTTTGGAACCAGTATGCAAATAAATTGTTCATAGCTGATCTACCTTCCAATCCAAAAGATGGAAAGCTGTGGCATTATAACGAAATATGGTCAAGTGATTCGCGTACTGAAGGACTTGCTATTGGCGATATGGATGGAGACAAAAAGACCGAAATATTTGGAGGTGGCCGCTGGTTCAAGCATATTAGCGAAACTGATTATATTGCTTATTTGATTGATGATACTCAAAAAGAGTCTCGGATCGCTGTTGGTGATCTGAAAATGGGAGGTTTTCCTGAAGTTGTAATGGTACCTGGAGATGGAGTTGGTCGATTGAAATGGTATGAATGTACAGGTGACCCTACAGAGCCAAGTTGTTGGGAAGGTCATGACCTTTTAGGTTTTGATGTGGATCATGGACACAGTCTCGATGTGGTTGATATTAACGGGGATGGAATGCTGGATATTTTTGTCGGTGAAATGCGATTAGATGGCGATAATAATGACGCAAAGATGTGGATATTTTGGGGTGATGGAAATGGGAATTTTAGAGAAGAAATAATAGCAACAGGATATGATAATCATGAATCCAGGGTAGGAGATCTGGATGGAGATGGTGATATTGATATAATTGGTAAACCTTATAACTGGAACACACCAGGGCTTAATATCTGGCTTAATGATGATGTAGCGGGTCTTTCGCTTGGTCTCTGGGAGCGGCATATAATTGATATCAATAAACCCTGGAGATCTATCTTTATTGCGTCTGCAGATATGGACAATGACGGTTATGAGGATATAATAACAGGTGGCTGGTGGTATAAAAATCCTAAAATCCAGGGAACAAACTGGACAAGACACACAATTGGACAAACTCTTAACAACATGGCAACAGTTTATGACTTCGACGGGGATGGTGACATAGATGTTCTTGGCACACTTGGGAAAGGCTCAGATACAAATGCTGTCTTTGTCTGGGGACGAAACGATGGTTCGGGCAATTTTACGATTATCAATAACATAGAACCGGGAGATGGTGATTTTCTACAGGGGGTGGCTGTTGGAAATTTCCATAGTGGCGGTCCGGTAGAAATTGCGCTGTCCTGGCATGAAGAAGGAAAGGGTATACAAATGCTTACTGTCCCATCAGACCCTTCAAATGATATGTGGTCATTGCGTCGGATCTCTACAATTTCTCAAGATGAAGCGCTCAGTCGAGGAGATATAGACAGAGATGGTAACATCGACCTGTTGCTTGGAACTAAATGGTTAAAAAACGATGGTGGGTCATGGACACCATATACAATAAACACTGACAGTGGATCACCTGACAGGAACAAACTTGCCGATATCAATAGCGATGGTCGGCTTGATGCGGTTGTTGGTTTTGAAGCTATCAGTAAACCTGGGAAACTGGTGTGGTATGAACAGGGTGACAAGGTGACATCTATGTGGACAGAACATATTATTGCAAATGTGGTAGGACCGATGAGCCTGGATGTTACAGATATCGATAATGATGGTGACCTGGATGTTGTTGTGGGTGAACATAATCTTAAAAATCCTTATGATGCAAAGTTATATCTCTTTGAAAATTCTGATGGGCAGGGTATTACGTGGAATGAGCAAGTTATCTATACAGGTGATGAACACCATGACGGTGCACAGATCGTTGATATCGATAATGATGGAGATATCGACATCATTTCCATTGGTTGGAGTCATGGTTATGTGCTGCTTTACGAGAACAGAGCAATTAAATCATCAGTAAAAATATAGTTCAGAAATTGGACTATGGACTAAAATGATGCACAATTCAGCGCAATTTATTACTATACATAATTAAATTATATCATATTATATTACTAAGCGAGGAATTAAGGGATATTGCGATGTTGAATAATCTTAGGAAGTTTTTAAGACGTTCAAAAATTTTAGTTTATATAAAAAGATATATATTTGAACGATGTTATAGAACGAAATGGTTATTAGTTCGTCCGTACTTAATAAAATCTTACTTCAAAGATCACCATATACGAAAAATGCAAATCGGAACCGGTCCAAGTTTAATGGAAGGTTGGCTAAACACCGATATTCATCCAAAATCCAGTGAAGTTATTTATCTCGATGCAAGTAAACCATTTCCATTTCAAAATAGTACCTTTTCTAATATATACAGTGAGCACCTAATTGAGCACTTGACATATAAAGAGGGATTATTCATGCTTAATGAATGTTATCGAGTTTTGAAACCAGGTGGCAGTATTCGTATTGCTACACCCAGCCTTGAGACTTTAATTGATCTTTATTCACAGGATAAAAGCGATATTCAGCAGCGATATATGAAAAGGATCTTTGATAAATTTTACCCAGAAAATCGTACATATAGAGAGGCTATTGTGATCAACAATGCTTTTCGCAATTATAAGCACCAGTTTATCTATGATCGTTCTACACTGCAAGATTCCATTGAAGAAGCAGGTTTTATTGAAGTCACTTCTTGTGAATACGGAGAAAGCTATGACAATAACTTTCAGGATGTAGAGTCTCACGGTAAAAATATTAATGATCAGGATATTGATCAGTTCCATACGATGATACTGGAGGCAAAACACCCAATATAATTATCGAATGATGTAATATAAGATTCATGGTAAAATTATTCGGGTATTAGTATAAAGCACTAATTTCTGTTACTTTAACAAACAATAAGTGAGTTCGAAAATTAAACTTAAATCCATATGGGGTCTTTAAGTTCAATATCTCTTTTCCCAAGGTATTTCTGTACAAAATCTTATTTAAATATTCTAATAAATAGAATCTATTACCCAACAATTTAAGTTTGATTTCGCCATATAATATAAAATCCATTTATGTCATTAGCAAAAACAACAGTAAGGAATCTAAGTGCAGTTGGTTTATTGCAGATTTTTGCTAAAATATTAAATTTAATCACTTTAGCAATCCTATCTAGATTACTTTTACCATCAGATTTTGGTATTGTCGCTATAGCTGGAATAATGATCACAGTAGTAGATCAGTTCAAAGATTTTGGAATAGCTACTGCAGTAATCCAGAAACATGAAAAACCCGAAGAAACCCTGCGGACTGGTTTTTCGATGAGATTTGTTTTAGGTATTTTGTTGTATGGTACAATTTTTATACTGGCCCCTGTATATGCGAATTTTTTTGATGAACAGGTAATTTCTTCAGTTTTGAAAGTTTCTGCTATTATTATAATACTTGAAAATTTGCGTTTCATGCCAGACACAAAATTAAGAAAGGAACTTAAATTCAAAACGATAGTTATTTCAAATTTTTTTGGTTATATTTCATATTCTATAGTTGCAATTTTCCTGGCATACGCCGGCTATTCATTTTGGAGCATTATATACGCTAGAATAATTCAAACTGTTATTTCTTCTATTTATTTCTGGATCAAGAGTCCATGGACATTTCATTTACAAATCGATAAAGAAATAGGAAAAGAACTGATTGGATATGGTAAATATATATTTGGAACCGGATTTATAGTTTTGGCAATTGATAACATGAATTTTTTTGTTCTGGGAAAGATACTTGGATCAACAATTGTAGGATATTACTTCGTGGCCTATAGTTGGGCAACTTTTTCTTCAAGAGAAATTATTGGAATAGTTAGCAGAGTTCTATTACCAACATATTCTTCTATTAAATCTGATATTCCAAGAGTTGGAAATGCATATCTAAAGACCTTAAAATATACATCAATGATATCTATACCTATAGCATTTGGAACATTTGCAATCGCACCGGAATTTGTAAATTTAGTTTTAGGAGATAAGTGGACTCCTTCTGTTTTACCTTTACAGATATTATGTATTGTAGGTCTACTTAAACCAATTAATTCAACGACGGGTAGTGTATTTTACTCTATAGGAAAGGCCCGGATAACAACCCTGATGGGGGGAGCGCAATTTTTATTGATGGTATTATTTGTTATTCCGGTTGTAGAGATATTTGGAATAATAGGGGTTGCAGCTCTATATTCTCTTATAATTATGATAATTACCCCTGTCAATTTTAGTTATATGGGAAAATATCTAAAACTCGAAAAAAGAAAGTTTGCCGAAATATTGATTGCTCCAACCATTTCAGCAGTTCTAATGGCAATATTTATTCTTATAATCAAAGATTATATGAAAAATTTCAGCTTTATTTCAGAATATCCTCTGATAAATCTAATTTTCATGATACTGTCGGGGGTAATTATATATACATTATCTCTTTTTATTCTGACAAAAGGAAGGTTAAAAAAAGACATTATGAACTTGAGACTGTAGTTTAAATCCGTAATATTGACCTTGAAGCAGAATTAGTTATACTTCATATACTATCAAATATGACACATATTGATAAAACATAAATAGTTAAATACTTTACAGACAATCACTACTAAACTTTTGCAAACATTGAAATATACAAGTGAAGAAGCATTATTTACAAAAAATATCGTCAAATACTATAAGGAAGTAATATTGTTGAAAACAAACTCATGTTCAAGTTGTGGCTCACCAAAAGTTTCAGTTTTTTATGAAGTTGAAAATATACCCATTCACAGTGTAATGCTGTTGTCAACTAAGGAAAAAGCTATTGAATACCTAAAAAGTGATATCAGATTGGGATTTTGTGAAAACTGTGGTGTTATTTCAAATATTTCATTTGATCCAGATTTACTTGAATATTCTACCGGATATGAATCAACACAAAGTTACTCCCCAACCTTTAATACATTTGCAGGGGGATTAGTCCAAAGTCTAATTGATCGGTATGATCTCTACGATAAAGACATCGTTGAGATCGGATGCGGACAAGGAGAATTTTTACAAATGCTTTGTGAAATTGGAGGGAACCGGGGTGTCGGATTTGATCCTGCCTATTTACCAGGGCGCAATGAAAATTTAGAAAAAAATAAAATATCAATTATAAAAGACTTCTATTCAGAAAAATATGCCAATATTAAATGTGACTTTCTTTGCTGCAGAATGACACTGGAACACATACATAAGACCAGCGATTTTATCCGAATTATTAGGCGTTCCATTCAGGATAAACCAGACACCATTGTGTTCTTCCAGGTCCCCAATGTCATTCGGATTCTAAAAGATCTGGCATTCTGGGACATATATTATGAGCACTGCTCGTACTTCAGTCCAGGGTCGCTGGCTAGCTTATTTAGAAATAACGACTTTGAGGTTATCGATCTATGGAATGATTACGATGAACAATATGTCATGTTAGGGGCTAAGCAAGGAAGTATAAGTACATCTAAATCTCTACCTCTGGAAGAAGATATATCGGAACTCAAAAGTAAAGTTGATCTTTTTTCTAAAAAGAATACAAACCAGCTTAGTACATGGAATAGTTATTTGCAAAAAGCCAATAAGGAAGGACGCCGAGTAGTCCTTTGGGGTGGAGGTTCAAAAGGGGTTGCCTTTCTTACCACTCTCAACATTCAGGGCGAGGTTGAATATGTAGTCGACATAAATCCAAATAAACATGGGACTTATATGGCTGGTTCAGGGCAAGAGATTATTTCTCCGGATTTTTTAAAACAGTATAAACCTGATGTCGTTATTATTATGAACCAAATTTACCACAAGGAAATTAAAGATGATCTTGATAGAATGGGTGTTATTGCAGAAGTTATTTCAGTCTAAATAGTAGTCCCTTACAAATCGTGGCCTTATATCAAGAATTATGTAGTGTCACGAAAGTCAGGTCAAGACCAAATATAAATGGTGTATATGATGGTGAACAATAATTGTACTCCAACTGAATATTTTTGTCCTGTTTGCAAATCACCGGATAACGATGTTTTTTTAGAGATCACCAGGGTTCCTGTTCATTGCAATCTGCTCTGGGAAATACGCAATGAAGCAGTTGATGCTCCGAGATCCGATATAACTTTAGCGTTCTGTGAAAATTGCGGGCACATATTCAATCATACATTTGACCCGGAAGTTATGAAATACTTCCAACAATATGAAAATTCATTACATTTCTCCCAGTGTTTCCAAAATTATGCGAAAGAATTAGTGGATCGACTGATAGCGAGTAACAATTTATATAAAAAAGATATCATTGAGATTGGATGTGGGAAAGGGGAGTTTCTAAAATTGCTATGTGAAACAGGGGAAAATCGAGGGATTGGTTTTGATCCAAGTTATGAAATTGTCGAGCCAACGTCAGGCAATGATTCTGGGGCAATTACTTTCATAAAAGATTTTTATTCAAAGCAATACTCGGATTATAAGGCAGATTTCATATGTTGCCGCCATGTTTTGGAACATATTGAACACCCTTATGATTTTTTGTTTGATATTCGTAAAACTATAGGGGGAAAAATTGATACCATTGTTTTTTTTGAAGTACCGAACGTCGACTATACCTTGAAGGAACTTGGAATTTGGGATTTAATCTATGAACACATTTCGTACTTCAACAAGAGTTCACTTCATCGATTATTTAGTTTATGTGGATTTTCAATAATTAAATTAACAGAAACTTTCAACGGCCAATTTCTTTGCATCGAAGCTGTACCAGGGAAGGTGCTTCATGGAACCGAATATACATCAAATATAACCAGACATAATGTTGAACTGTTTGCTGAAAAATTTTGGGATAAAATTGAAACATGGCAAAAAAAAATAGAGCATATTCGACAGTCTGGTCAAAGTGCAGTGGTATGGGGGGCAGGCTCTAAAGGAGTCACTTTCTTAAACTTGATCGATCCTAAAGGTCAGATCAAGTATATTATTGATATTAATCCGCGCAAACAAGGCAAATATGTTCCGGGAACTGGACAAAAAATCTTACCACCAGAATTCCTGAGAGAATACCAACCCGATGTTGTGTTAATTATGAACGTAATATATAATGGTGAAATTCAACATATTCTGGATAGTTTAGGGGTGTCAGCATGCTTGATTAATGTTTGAACCTGAATTTCAACCTCTTTTGTAAACTCTATTCAGGCTGTCCAACAATTATCTAGCCACCAATAAATCCATTGGTTATCGGTTAAGGAGTTTGACAGAGTCTGTATGTATTATTTTCCAAAAGACCAATGATTTCATACGATTCTCCAATTTAATTTAAATCGAATACGGATGACATGGATTTGACGGATTTATTTATTATCCGTGCACATCCGCGTCATCCGTGCAATCCGTGTTCCATTACAATATTACTCTTAACCGATGACACATGCCAATAAATCCGTTTAATTTAAGCTTTACCGTCTTCATGTAAACAGATGGTTGGAATGAGGTGAGATCAAACGCAGGATCTAGGGCCATATCCTCTTAACATCGAAGCCTGTAGTGGTCAAGAAAAGGTTTGAGCAGTTTTCAGAAAGCTAAATTCAAAATGTTACTGTTTCCTAAAGGTGAGTAGTGAAGATATAATATACCGACAAATATATATTATCCTATATCGTAATTAAAAAGATTTTATATTGAAACAAAAACTTGATTTGTTATAAAAAAGAACAGATTTGACGTTTATACAAAATATAAATAAGTATATTACTTGAAATAAATAAATGCTATCATTGAGTGATTTAAAAAATGCCTAAAAATATCAATTTAAATAAAATTCAAGTAAGTATCATAATTCCGACATTTAATCGACAAAAGTCATTAATAAGGACACTGGATTCACTATTTACTCAGACCTTCCCCCAGGAGAATTTTGAAATTATTATTGTAAATGATGGTTCTACAGACGATACTGAAAAAATAGTATTGGACTTTAAAAAAAATCATCAAAATATTTCCTACATTAAACAATCAAATAAAGGTATTGCATCAGCTAGAAATCAAGGTATTATCAATTCAAAGGGAGATATCATAGGTTTCACTGATGATGACTGTATCGTGGATTCATTCTGGATTCAACACGCTGTAGAATCGCTGAAAAATACAGGAAAAAATATAACATATTGTGGCGTTCAAGGTAAAACGCTACCTGAATCTATAATTGAACAAAAAAAATTATTTTTCCATTATGTACATGCAGTAGAAAACACAGGAAAAGAAAAATATAGATCGTATCAAACATGTAATATTTTTTATTGGAAAAAATATTTAATTGAAATATCTTGTTTTGATGAACAATTAAAATACGGTTCAGATGATGATATAGCATTTCGTTTAATTAAAAAAGGTTATAAAATTCATTTTGATGAAAATATTTTGGTTTATCATGAGGTTCGTTATCAAAATTTACTGACTTTTATTTTTAAAAAATTAATACGTGATGAATCACTTCCTTTATATTATAAAAAAAATCCCGAATATAAAGATAGAATTTTTTTTAAAATCTTCGCAAGAAAATCTCACGTATACCCTATTTTTGCTATTGGAACGGTTCTTATGTATACATTGAATTATGAAGTATCCATTCCTTTATTTTTTACTATATTTGCATTTTTAGCATCAAGAGTTTTTGTTGATAGAAATTATAAAATGATGCCTATAAGATTATTGCTTTTTTGGAGATATTTTTTAATAGACTTTGCAAGCGTTTACTATGTTGTAAGAGGGAGTATAAAACATAGATATTTATTGATTTAGTTCGCGTTGTATCAATAATGTCAATTGGGTTGTAAAAATCTCCATTCATGCGTCTTCCTTTCTTTAAGCCTGTAACTTTCTATTTTAATGTTAATAGTAGTACAATGATGCAGAATCCTGTCCAGAACCGCAGCAGCAATAACATAATCATGGAATATCTCCCCCCCGTTCCCCATATGATTTATTCGAATTAAGAATAGTCGAGTTCTTCTCATATCGCCTTGATACAAGCTGAAAAAAGCTAAAAGCATTCTCATTATCAAAAGGTAGGTACCCCATCTAATCAATAATCAGGAGTTTATACTTTGCCAGAATCTTAAGTTTTCAGTCCAGCAATTGGAGTGCACCCTAATCACCGGCGCCCAGTTCGACCTCCTCTTCGAAAATTCCCTGGCAACCGTACCCACCGTAACTGAAGGCAACCTCATGAACCAGAACTGCGCCTCAACATTCTTCAGCAGCGGTACCATCAACAACGCCGAAGGCACAGTTACAAACGTCTACGACTCGATCCTCGCCGAAACAACCGTATCCTCCCAGGGGTCATTTGCAACGATGGACATGACCGCAGGCAGCACAACCGGCTATTTGAACCTCAACCTTACTAACATAATTTTTCCGCATTTCACCAGGGTTCGTTTACAAATTTAACTCATGCACGCTTCTCCCATGCGGATTCCCCTCCAGAGACCAGAGCGGTGCCCCATCCCAATCCGGATAGGGACCATGCGCCTCAAGTTCGTCTGCCACAAACTTCAAACCCAAACTCTCCAGCCGTTCTCTCGCAGGAATACCGGTTTTCAGGTCGTATCCATGCATCCGGTAATACTCAGTAAGCATTCTGTCGTGTTCCTTCAGCTCCTCTTCTCCCTGAAAAGTTCCCATCAATTCGACCCTTTGCGGCATACGGTCATGCTTCCTCGTTATCCCCTGCCTGATGTTGAAAGCCCTTTCAATAATGTATATCCTTTCAGCAACCTCTTCCAGCTGTGCTCCGGAAAATTCAAAACCAGTGGCTGTGGTCAGGAGTTTGCCCACACCCTCCAGAAGCGGATATCTCCGGATGAGAGGCACGGTGGCAGCCCAGCTGATCACCGCTCCTTTGCACCGCCCTATTGCATCCGCTATCGCTGCAACCCTCTCACCGATGGTCAGTGCTCGAACAGGGTCATCGTGTACATCTGGCATAAACTCTCTATCCACGGGTTCTCGTACCAGTCCTTGGTCATTCTCACCACTTGCCCAGATCCTTCCCCTAAGGTGGTCTGCGCCTCTTGTACTGGTCGCATGTGCAAGTGAAAAAATTCCCGGTGGATGTGGGCCGCGGCTGAGTCCTTTGACATGATAACAGTAATCCATCGCCCCTCTTCCGGTTGTTTTTGCAAAGATGTACATTCCCTCAGCTACCAGGTTTCCGAACCCTTCTCTCGATACGATCTGGCGTATCAGCTCGAACTGGGAATCCCTGTCCTCCCAGTCCAGCGAAAGCCCGCCCGTATCTTTTCTGGTTATGATCCCCCGGTTGTATAGTTCTTTGACAAAGGCTATAGTATTACCAAGACCAATCACACACATTCCATGCTTATCAGCTAAGTTCTCCATCTCCATTATGGCTATGGGATCCTCGATTCCACAATTGGTTCCCAGGCAGTGGATGCACTCGAACTCAAGGGCAGAATTAATTTCACCGGCATACTCTCCTTCCGGGATCCGGTACGTGTTCTTACACCCGACCGGGCAGCCGTAGCAGGCATATCTTCCGATTTCGTACTCCTTCCATGCCTCGGGTCTTAAGGCTCTGGGAACCTCACTGCCGGAAAGATATTTCTCGAAATACCTCTTGCCAGGTTTCCAGTGCATCATACCGATATGCGAGCCGTATACTGCAATGACCTCACGTTGCACTTTGTCCTTCAGGAAGAACTGCCTGTCCTCCTTTGCAAGTTGTTTGAAGTCTTCGGGCCTTGCCAGTTCCACCTTCCCTGTTCCACGAACAGCTATCGCCTTAAGGTTCTTTGAGCCCCAGACTGCCCCGCTGCCGCGAGCTGCCGAAGCATGCTTATCGAACATGGTAGTTGCGAACCTGACCATGTTTTCCCCTGCCTGACCGATACAGGCCACTTTGACATCTTTGCCATGGACTTTCTTCAGGGTATCAGTGGTTTCCCAGGTTGTTTTACCCCGAAGTTCGGAGGCATCCAGCAGTTCGACGTTTTCATCATTTATCCAAAGATAAGCTGGGTTTTTCGCCTTACCGGTTATCACGATCTGGTCATAGCCCGCACGCTTCAGGAACGTCGGAAAATCCCCACCAGCATTCCCATCGCCTAATATCCCGCTGTATGGGGAAAGGGTGCTGACCTCGATCCTGCTTGAAAGGGCCAGGCTAGTGCCTGTAAGAGCACCAGGAGCAAGACACAGGACGTTTTCCGGACTTAAGGGATCAATGCCCGGTTTCACCTCTTTGAACAGGGTAAGCGAGTTGAAGCCTCTTCCGCCAATGAAGTTCCTGGCAACCAACCTGTCAAGAGGTTGCTTTGTTATCTTTTCAGCCGTGAGATCTATTCTTAGTATAGTTCCTCTCCATCCTGGCATGTTTTCCTCCCGATTTGTAATCTCTATGAAGCTAAATATATACCTTTATTTAAAATCCTTATGAGTCCCCAACCAAACTCGTTTATGAGAATAACCCTATCATTCCACCCGTGATAATACCCACCCTGCGCCAGCTTTTGCACAGGTGACCCGCAGGGCTCCGCTCCAGGCACACCCACAGCATCGGCCCGGTATTGCTGGCACAGCATTACACATCCACACCCATATAATCGTCAAGAGTAAGCAGCAAAATCCCATCCTTTTTTGCTGTCTTTTTCAGATTTTCAGTAAATCCGGATTTACTTATAAGACAAAAATACTCCTTTCGACCTGGCAGCCACTTCACATAACCGGCTTTTTCCTTGAGTTTATGGTAAATATCAATGCCGACCTTCTTGTCCTGCCATTTACATTCACAACACAGGATCTGCAATGTATCGTTGTTCACTGCCGCTATGTCAATCTCATAGTCATTCTTCCCCTTAGCTGCCAGCGGGATTTTTCCCCATAGCCTGCCTATCTTATGAAAACTAAATGGCAGTTCACCAGTTGAATTAAGATGTGTCAACATCTCTATGCTTATTTGCTCAAATGTTTCGCTAAGAAATGTGTTGTAATTTTTCTCAACATCATCAATCGAAGGTGTATAATCTCCCTGCTCCAATGAGTCCTTATGCGGCAGCACATACCTGAACCAGAAGCGCAGGAAATTGTCCCGGATACGGTAGATGGTCTTTTTTGTTGTGGTTTTCTCTGTAACAGGATGCTCTTTTCTTACAAAACCCAGGCGTATAAGGGTGTCCAGGTAATATGACAAGTCCTTTGCCTCCATGAACGACCTGTCGGCAATTTCCCCGGGCCTTGTGGCGCCCTTTGATATGGCAAAGAGGATGTTCATAAAAGTGGCAGGCTCCCGCAGTTCTTCGCGCAGCAGGAATTCGCCCTCTGCATACAGTACGGCGTCCTTTGCGAACAGGTTGTGCCTGAGATTGTTTTGGAATGTGTCATTCGGATCAAAGAACTGCAGGTAAAATGGAGCGCCTCCGGTTGCACCGTATATTTTCACCAGTTCATCCCGGGATAATCCAGGGAAGAATTCGTGGATATGCCTGAACTGGATTGGCTGTACTTTTATCTGGCCTGTCCTTCTGCCATACAGTGGACTTGAATATGCGAGTGTGCTTTTCTCCATCATGGATATTGAGGAACCGCACAGTATGAGGTGGAATGGTCCGTCTTTTAGGATTTCATCGACTATCAACTGGAAGACTGAGGGGATTGAATCGTCCTGCTGGACCAGGTAGGAAAATTCATCGATAATTATTACCAGTTTTTCCTTGCGTGTCCATTTTGTCTTTATGTAATTGAACACTTCGTCAAATGTTTCCAGGCTGGGTTCGAAGTCCTCGAAAAAGTCGGCAGCTTTTTTCCTGAACCTGTAGAGGTTTGACCTGGTGCCCCTTCTGTCTGCCAAGAAGTATATGTGGGGCTTATCTTGCTGGAAATTGTGTATAAGTTCTGTTTTACCGACCCGGCGGCGGCCGTAGATGACTGTGAATGAGAAGGCTTTGCTCTGGTAATCGCGGTTTAAGGATGTGAGTTCTTCGGTGCGGTTGATGAATTTACGGAGCATGTTTATTATGATTTAGTTTCGTATTATTATATAATTATCGGATATTAATTATTGTCACATCAAATTACATCGGTCATTTTTTGCAAATAATGACCGATGAACTTTTAAATCAATAGGATATAATACACAATATGGAAAATGAAAAAATAATTGAAATACTGGACGAATGGAATTTCTGGTCAAAGACTCCAGATTTTGGAATTTTACGGGAAGGATATCTCCAGCTATTTGAAAAAATGAAAGCAACACAACAAGTCGTATTCATAACCGGAGTCCGGCGGTCTGGAAAATCCACCTTGATGAAACAGCACATCAAGAAAATGATAGATAAAGGCGACGACAAAAGGAATTTCCTTTACATTAATTTTGAAGAACCAAAATTCATTGACGAATTGTCAGTTCAGTTTTTAATTGACGCATTTGATGCATACCTGGAGATAGTACAGCCAACCTCAACCCCATATCTGTTCCTTGATGAGATCCAGCATATCAAAGGCTGGGAGCGGTTTGTACGTGCACTACATGAAAAGGGAAGTGCAAATATCTTTGTTTCAGGTTCTTCTGCCAGGTTACTGAGTAAGGAACTTGGTACTGCACTTACTGGCAGGCATGTTGATATTCATGTATATCCGCTAACCTTCAGGGAGTTTCTGGAATTCAACAACCTGAAGCTTGCGACCAAGCTGGATATTGTGACAAATAAATTAAAGATCAGGCAGATGATGCGAAAATATCTCTCATCCGGCGGATTTCCCCTTGTTGTACTGCTTGACGGGAATAATGAGATACTGCGTGATTATTTTAGCGATATAATCTTACGGGACATAGCTGAACGGTACAGAGTCATCAAAGTGGATAAGTTACGAAGTCTTGCAAAATATTATTTGACCAACATCGGAGCTCCGTCGTCTTTCAGGAAGATAGCTAATTTTATTGGTATAAGCCTGGACAGTGTAGAGAGGTATTCCTACCATCTCAGTGATGCTTACCTGATCTTTTTCGTGAAGAAATTTTCATATTCACTTAAGGAGCAGGAAATAAATCCGCGCAAGGTCTATGCTATAGATCCCGGACTGCGCAATATTGTGAGCTTCAAATTCAGTGAAGACCTTGGTAAGCTTTATGAAAATACGGTATTTCTGGAACTGTACAGAAAGGGTGAAGAGGTTTATTATTATCGGGGCAGGCATGAGTGCGACTTTGTGGTAATGAGGGGACTGAGCATTACACAGGCTTTCCAGGTCTGCTATTCCCTGACTGAGCAAAACAGGGAGCGGGAGATTGCGGGTCTGCTTGAAGCTATGGATGAATTTGAGTTAAGTGAGGGTACGATAATCACGGACGATGTGGAGACTGTTGAGATGTATGGTGATAAGAGTATCAGGTTTGTGGCTTTGTGGAAATGGCTGCTGGATTAGCTGTTCAAATGGGTGGAAAGACCCATCACCCATGGAAATACTCACCCTGCGCCCGCTTCTGCACAGGCGACCCGCACGGTTCAGCCCCAGGCACACCCACAGCATCGGCCCGGCACTGCTGGCACAGCCTAAACTGTGGCAGGTACTCCCCGGCCACATCGCGTACCTCCTTCAGATCCTCACAGGTCGGCGGCTCAGAGTTCTCGAAATCATATAAAGGAATCAGCGGGATAATATTCATAATATAAGCCCCGTACTCAGCCCCCTTTTTAGCAATATCCTCAATCTCATCCATATTAATACCAGGCAGCAGCACCGTATTGATCTTGACAACCAGCCCGGCCTCGGCAGCAGCCTTGATCCCCTCCCACTGTTTCTCAAGTAAAAGTTCGACAGCTTCCAGGCCCTTGTAGGTCTTATCGTGATACCGCACCCATTTGTATATCTTAGCAGCAGTCTCGGGATTGACAGCGTTCACTGTCACAGTCACACTATTAAGACCCACAGCCTTCAACTCATCTATCTTCTCGCTCAGCAGCAGCCCGTTGGATGCAATGCACTTGATAAGGTCAGGGTATTTCTCATTTACCATGCGCAGGGTCTCAAAGGTAGCATCATTGGCCAGGGACTCGGCCGGACCTGCAATGCCAACCACCTTCAGGTTATCCATCTCCTTTACGTACTTGTCCACCTGCTCCAGCGCCTCCTTGGGCGTCATGATGCCGCTGCTCACCCCGGGCCTGTGCTCGCATTTATCAATAGTGCGGATACAGTATCCGCACTGGATATTGCATTTGGGTGCCACTGGCAGGTGAATGCGCGCGGTCTTGAAGTGCATCTTCTCGTTGTAACATGGATGTACGCTTGTTAAGTGTGAATATTTAGAGCCTATATCGCCCCAGCGTTCTTCTTTCATAATTTGCAGCCTCTTTGGTTTCTATTGAAATGATTTAACTTAAATCCTCTGGATTATCATCCTGCGCACTTCTTTGGCATCGGCACGGCCTTTGGTCTTCTTCATAACCTGACCCATAAGGAAATTAACAGCTTCTTGCTTGCCATTCTGGTAATCAGCCACTGCCTGGGGGTTCTCGGTAATAGCTTCTTCTACCGCCGCAGTCACAAGGTCTCCGCCGGCCTTCAGAAGTCCCTTTTCTGCTACCACCTCATCAGGGGTGCCGCCCTCATCCAGTATCGTGCGGATAACCTCCACACCACTTTGCTCTGTGATCTGATCCCCGGCAAGCAGTTTCACCAGTTGCACCATATTTGCGCTGGCAAATGCATCTATGCCAAGGTCCCTGTAATTGAGTTCACCCTTTAGTACATCAGCAATCCACACAGCAGCCAGTTTAGAGTCAACCTCAGCCGCCACTTGCTCATAGAAATCTGCCACCTTCTTCTCAGAGGTCAGGCTCTTTGCATGGTCATCAGTAATACCATATTGGGACACAAACCTCTCCCGTCTGGCATCAGGCAGTTCAGGCAGGGTCTTAGCAATCCCGGGCGCCCAGTCAGCTACCCTCAACGACACCAGGTCAGCCTCAGGGAAGTAACGATAATCATGCGCCTCCTCCTTGGTCCTCAGGCTAACAGTTACACCCCTGGCCTCATCAAAGTGCCTGGTCTCCTGCACCACCTTACCACCCCGGCGCAGTAAATTCTTCTGCCGCACTATCTCGAACAGCAGCGCCCGCTCCGCACCCTTGTGGCTGCTGATATTCTTCACCTCTGAGCGGCTGCCGCCGGACAGTGAGATATTGGCATCCACTCTCATAGAACCTTCAAGTGTGGTATCTACCACATCCAGGTACTCCAGGATGTTGCGCAGCTTATCCAAAAACCGACGCGCCTCTTTCGGGCTCCTGATGTCGGGTTCGGTCACTATCTCAAGCAGTGCCACACCACTGCGGTTGTAGTCGATGAGCGTATACTTTGAGCGCTCGATACTGCCCCCCTCATGCACCAGCCGGCCCGGGTCCTCTTCCATATGGGCCCGGTTGATACGGATACGGACCTCACCGTCCTCGCCCTCGATATTGATGTAGCCGCTTGAAGCTATCGGGTAATCGTACTGGGTGATCTGGAACCCCTTTGGCAGGTCAGGATAGTAGTAGTTCTTCCTGTAGAACTGGGTATGCTCCTCGATGGAACAGCCCAGTGCCAGCCCCACCTTAATGGAATATTCCACAGCCTTACGGTTTATCACTGGCAGCGACCCCGGCAGTCCCAGGCATACCGGGCAGGTATGGGTGTTAGGCTCGTCATCGTGGTAGTCCAGTGGGCAGCCGCAGAATATCTTAGTATTGAGCTTGTTCAACTGCACATGTATCTCAAGCCCTATCATCACACCGACCTCATCCAGGTATGGACGCAATTTCAAACTCTCCTCCCGCATCTATACCACCTCCGGTGCTTTAGTATGGAGTTCAGTATTCTGCTCAAAAGTGTATGCCGTACGGATAATGGTCTCTTCATCAAAATGCTTCCCCATTATCTGCAACCCGATCGGCAGCCCGTTCGAGAAACCGCACGGCAATGAGATTGACGGGACGCCCGAGAGGTTCACAGGCACAGTGTTCACGTCTGCCATATAAAGGGTTAAGGGGTCGCTGATCTTCTCGCCCAGTTTAAATGCGGGTGTGGGCATAGTAGGTGCGATAAGTACATCCGTACTTTTCAGCGCCCGCTCGAAGTCCTGCTTGATAAGTGTCCTGACCTTCAGGGCCTTCAGGTAATACTTGTCCATATACCCTGCCGACAGCGCATATGTACCCAGGAGTATGCGCCGTTTCACTTCCTCGCCAAACCCTTGTGCCCGTATCGCGCTGTATGTAGTATGCCAGTCGTGGTCTTTTTCCAGGCGCAGCCCATAGCGCATACCGTCGAACCGGGCCAGGTTTGAAGATGCCTCGCTCATGGCAATGACATAATAAGCAGCCAGTGCATACTTTGTGTGCGGCATCTCCACTTCCTGCCACGATGCTCCCAGGTCTTCCAGCCTGTGCACGCCGTCCCAGACCGACTTTTCCACGGCCTGGTCTATACCCTCGCCAAAGTATTCCTTTGGTACTCCAATGGTAAGTCCCTTCACATCGTCAACCAGTGCTTTTGTATACTCCTTCTCGCCAGGTACGGACGTGGAATCCCGCGGGTCATGTCCGGCGATCACATTGAACAGCAGTGTCATATCTGCCACATTAGAAGCAATGGGTCCGATCTGTTCCAGACTGTTGGCATATGAGATCAAGCCGTACCTGGATATCACGCCATAAGTGGGTTTTAGCCCCACCACGCCGCAAAATGATGCCGGGCATCTGACAGACCCGCCCGTATCAGAACCAAGGGCCAGCGGCACTTCACCTGCTGCAACAGTGGCCGCACTGCCACCTGATGACCCGCCGGGCACCGTTTCTGTGTTCCAGGGATTAAGTGTAGGGCCGTAATGACTGGTCTCTGTGGATGTCCCCATGGCGAATTCGTCCATATTCACCTTGCCAACGATAACAGCCCCCGCTTCTTTCAGGCGCTCAATTACATGGGCATCATAGGGGGGTATATAGCCACCCAGAATCCTAGATGCGCATGTGGTCTGGATACCTTTTGTAGATATATTATCTTTAATAGCAATTGGTACGCCTGCCAGCGGGCCGGTATGTCCCTCGTTCTCCCGGGCAGTCTTAAGTGCTGATTCTTTAGCAACTGTGATAAAAGTGTTAAAATTATTGGGGCCAATCCTTTCAAGGCAACTGGATACTACTTCCTCGGCAGACGAATTCCTGATCTCCTCCAGAATCTCTGATATAGTGATCATTCCCTTACCTCAGATTATCCTTGGGGCCTTGAAGTAGCCGTCCTGTGTTTTGGGTGCATTGCCGATGGCTTCATCCTGGCTGAGGCAATCAGTGACCTCGTCATCCCTGAACACATTGTTCATTTCCAGCACATGGTACGTGGGCTCAACTTCTTTTGTGTCCACTTCGTCCAGCTGCCCGAAATAATCAAGTACAGAGTTCAACTGGTCCGCATATCCCTCAAGCTGCTCCTCTTCCATTTTCAACCTGGCAAGCCAGCCAATATGTTCCACGTCCTTGGTTGTTATCATAATGTTACATCCAGTTTTATCCTGTTTTTCCCTGCAACCGAATAAAGATATTTTCTTATATAGCCTTTGTCTTGCTTTTTAAACCCTGCCTGCCTGGCAAGTCTGCCAAGGGCTGCCCATACCCCGCTGCCATACTGCATGGCCTTCTTGTCCCGCCATGCGATCTTAGCCGGCACCACACTTTCTGCAGCCCTGCGCAGGATGTATTTGCCGACAAGTTCGCCATCAAACTCCCTGACCTTTAATGCAGCCGGAATAGAAAGGGCCAGTTCAACCACATCAGGGTCAAGAAACGGGGCTGCCAGTTTTATTCCCGCTGCATCTGCCACGGTATTGTCCCGCAGGATATCCCTCCGGGGCAGCCGTGATACGTCTGCGACAATGGCTTCATGCAGGGCATCCGTGCTCTTTTTAATAATCTCCTTATACCTGTGATACCCTCCGAACAGTTCGTCAGCCCCCTGCCCGGTCAACAGCATGTTGATTTTTCTGCTCTTTGCCTCTGTGCTTGCAATATACAGTGGCACACCCAGTGAGATAGCCATGGGATCTGCGGTCTCCAGGGCTTCGATAACACAGGGAATCGTTGACTCAACATCACCAAGGTCGATTATCTTAAGAATAAGATTGTTCTCCAAACCCAATAATTGTGCAGCAGTGGATGCCCATTTCACATCATTTGAGCCTGAAAAGCCAACTGTAATAAGTGTTATATCAGGTACATGCCTGGCAGCCAGTGCAGTTATCAGTGAACTGTCCACTCCTCCTGAAAATAATACGGCACAATTAGGTGCAAGGTATTTTTTTACGCTCTTTGATAAGGTGGTGGTGATCATTTCACATGCTGCAGTCTCATCTTTGCTATCGTCTTTGGTAATGTCTGACATTGGATGCATTGGAACCTTCTATGTCATGAGTAATAAAATATGTTTTTACAGGATATGATCTGACCATTTTGAACTTTGAATCAATCTATGGCCCGATAAAAACCTTTATCACACACACCCCACATAAATCCTCTCAGCAACCATGAACAAAAAACTCTACGTTCCCCACCCTGGACACTTCGACGGCCTCCAGCAAATGCTGGAAAGCTCAAAGGATATCTATTCCATCTATATGGCAGGCTCGCCCGACTACATAGGCACGGGCAGGGTCAACCTGGGCCATGCCGGACTGGAAGAAGTCGCCAGACATACCGAATACTGCCACAGTAACGATGTAAAGATCGAGATGGTACTGAACAGTTCATGCATGGGCGGCCAGCAGCTTACTACGGAAGGATACAACCTCATACACTGGTATATCTCCAACCTTGAGGACATAGGCGTGGATACCGTAGTAGTAGCAGACCCGTACCTGATAGAGATGATCGCAAACGAATTCAACATCCCTGTGGTGGTTAGCGTACTGGCATTTGTTGACAGTTCCCAGAAGGCCGAGTTCTTCGAGCAACTGGGAGCCTCGTCTATTGTGATAGACTCCAACGTGAACCGTCATTTCGATGTGCTTGAAGCCATCAGGGATGCGGTGGACTGTGAACTAAAACTCCTCGTGAACGAAGGCTGCCTGTACCGATGCCCGTTTAGGTATGCCCATTTCAACTTCTTCTCCCATGTCAACGGCCCGCCACCCCGGCCTAATGTGCAGGATGACTATTATTACCACAAATGCCTGACCCTGCGCATCAATGACCCATCGCTGATCCTGAAATCACCTTTCATCAGACCTGAGGATCTTAAGGAATATGCCCACATCACAGATGTGTTCAAGATAGGCGGACGCTCACATTTCATAAACTGGATACTGAACTGTGTCAACGCCTATGCCGATGAGAGCTACGACGGAAACCTGATGGACCTTATGGACTGTCCAAAAGACCTGATCGATCTGTTCAATATCCCGAATAAAGCACTGGACGGGGCCATCGAGCAATGGAAAAAGCACAGCACGGTCTGCCATACATGCGGGTACTGCCAGCGCAAGATATCAGAGATTGCACAAGTGTATGACCATAAGGGCACTACTGATGAGAAACTGGTACAGTGGAACACTATAACAAAAAAAGGAATTGAGACCTGATGAAGCCGGAAGAACTTTTAAAGACACGTGCCGACCTGGAGGACGGCATCAAGCGGCTGATCGGCCGCGCAGTAATGGTGATTGAACTTGACATTTTTGCCCTACCATGCGGTTGTTCCGGATATACCGCTAATTTGAGGGGGTTCCAAGTGGACGACCTTGAGGTATTCGAAGAACATATCCTGAAACTGCTGGAAAGTACATCCGAAGCTGTAGGTTCTCCTTCGAATTTTGTATTTGCCAGGATAATCCCGGGCACGCAGGAAATTGCTTCTGTGAACGTGCGCAACCTGTGCCCGCGCTGCTATTCTGATTTTGCATCAACATCAGGCAAACGGCCGAGACCGGATATTTATATTCTGCGCCTGAATAAGCGCAAGAAGTAACTTTCGAAAACCTGATATAACATAAGTATTATTCATTATAGATTGCCCATCGGTGATTTTTATGGATAAACTTATGGATTACAAATGTGTGGAATGCTTACGTTACGATCCTGCTGAGGATATGTGTGAGATTCATTACTGGATAGACCCCTATGAAAGTGCATGTGGGTTATTTATCCTGGCCCCGGATTGATTCTACGATCATCCCAAAATATGAATTCTGCGGACTGCGTAACTCTGTGGACTGCTTGACTGATAAGTTTACTATGAAAACATAGAATCTATCTGTTGGAGTCTATTTTCCAGGATTGTATCAATAGTATCGCTAACGTCTTCGATACAGGTGAAATTGTCGTACTTCCTTTCCAGTCGCTTTTCCCAGTTATCCTTTACCAGGAATAGTACCGTGCCATATTCTTTCAAGAGCCCGAACCTATTTTGTTCAAATACTTTTGCCTGTCTGGCATTCCCGAAAATATCGATGTATATTTGTCTAGAATTTTCTGCATCAATGGTTTTTCCAGACAATTCATTAAGCACCTTACTATAATAATCCATAACCAAAGTGTTAACAGTGTCGAAGTCATTTATCAAATCCCAAATCTTTAAGACGATCTGTTCAGCTTCAATATTTCTCGGGGTTTCGTATTCTTCTTTCAGGACATTTGCCCCTGACTGATTCTTTTTCATATAGAAATGAGGTGTTTTCCATTCGGTCTGGAAATCAGCAGCAAACCGTGCAAGCCGTTCAAAGTAAAAATCCATCTCAAAGATATTATCAGGTACAGAGCACATCTTTTCCTTTAATTGAATTGATGGTTTCACATCAAATTCATAATCTATATATGATTTTAATGGGATTTTACCATCCATGTCTTGCAACTTGTTATAGTTTGCAAGCCATACTTCCCAGAACTTCTTCGAAGCGGCAGCATTTTCTTGTATGAATATAAAACTTTTCTCCTTTTCAGTCACCAATCCCTTTGGGATCAGCAAATTGTCAATGAGGTCATCGAAAAATGCTGCCTCCTGCTCTAATTTTTTCTTTTTCAGTTCCTGGCGCTCTTTTTCAGCTTCTTTTCGCCTTGGGTTGCCATTCAGGTAACCAGGGGCATTAGCCGAACTTCCATCTATTACAGCCTCTGCGATCTCTGATACGGTTTTTTCACTATTCATTTCAATATCACCTATCTGGAATTTATCACTATTAATTATATTTAGTTAAATCAATCTAATGCCATTATAAAAAAGCCGAGTGAACATTAATGTTTATTTTCGTAGCATTAATAAGGAAGTAGTTCAAATACATTATTCTGGTAGAAATGGAACGACGCAATATTACGCTTGAAAAAAAGCATCTGGACATTCTATTTCCCCTCCTTGAAAAGAACGATGGGAACATAAGTGCAAGCATCAGGGAGATCATCGAATTCGCAGACCTGATGATCAAAAGCCATGGCAGCCTTGAGAACGCCATCGATGATGCAGTATCAAGTGAGAAGATAGAGAACCAGCGGGTTTTAGTGGACAAACTTGTCTGGCAGTGGTTACTTGGTAACAGCCAGGGGATACTTCCGGAAAAGGGCATTGTTAAGGGGCTTTTTGAGCCAGTACCTTACCCATATATTGATAATCTCGTGGAACAGGTCAATGACCTGTGTATCAGGTTGGGGTGGAGGACAAAAACAAGGTTCGAGCCATCTTCAACATATATCCTTTCAGGTGGGAGCGAGGGGCAGCGAGCGCTCATCCTGAAATTGATCTGCCTGTTCATAGCGGATTATAATATCGGTATTGAACATATTTCCAACCGGTATTCTGAGACCAGCATCAGGTTCATTGAAAGAAACAACGCCAGTGAGGCTTACAGGGACTGCCTGGTACATCTTGGTGATCTGGGCATAACCATCAAAGAGATCCGAACAAAACAAGAATTCTGGAAAACTCTGGTCGGCACTCACATTAATACTAACTACCAGATGGTGACGATCCACAGGAAGAATTACGAGAAGATGATGTCCGGCCAGGCGACTGATGATACTGACCTGTTCTTGATCTATACTGGACTGCCCAGGCGGGACATTAACCTGCAGGCACTTCTGCCAATGATAAAATCCGTATTTGAAACCTCACGGATTGTTGACAGGATCGATATTAACCAGGACCAGCTCACGATATTCCATTCATACTCAAATAAGGAGGTCATCGAATCCATAACCGAAACACTGGTGAACATACTGAAAATGAATGGTTATCATTATGAACCTGTTGAAGTTTCAAGTTTAATAGTCCTGCAGCATAAGCGGGAGATTGAAGGAAGAATTTCTGAACTGGTGGACAGCCTTATGAGTTCAAGAGGCGGTTTTAGCAATGAACTGATGGCCTTTTTAATTTTCCTTGACGGAATAAAGGATAAAAAGGAGATATATACTACAGTTGAAAAACTGGGAATACGAATGGGTGAACAGATAATCAAGGAATATGAAAGGGAATTTAATATTAGTGACTGGAATCTGGAGACGTTTAAAACAGCATTCTCTGATATTGATTTAAAACTTGGCCGTGAATCAGACCTGGAACTGATCGACCCTAATGTGATGCATTATGTAGTCACCAAATGTCAGTTCGTACACCCTCATGGAAAATTCAATATTCACCTATGTAATATTACTCATGGTTTGCTAAAAGGTGCCACTGACTACGTATTCAAGGGTGATGCAGTGATAAAATCCAAAAGGACAATCGGGGGAGGAGATGATCTTTGTGAGTTCTACATTGTACTCCAGACAAAATTAACTATGCCTTCCAGCAGATCGTATGACTTATAAAATGTAGTTGCTGTCAAGCCGCAGCCAATCACAAATTTTGTATCCAATCAATATGTACAAAATTCATATTCAATCATACATACAAAATCTGTATCCGATCAATACTCACTCTATTTGATCACATCAACCAGGGCTACCCTTTCCAGCACCAGTTCAGGTATCTTGCTCTTACCTACAGCATCCAGTTCATCGCGAGTTATATTGAAGAATTCCAGTAAGCTGTCCTGTTTGGCCTTTGAATATTCCAACACTGCATGGTCAACGGTATCCAGCACTTCATTTACTTCACTAATAGCACTATCCACACCGTTGTTACCTGCCACTACCACAGCTACACGGTTATCCCCTGTTTTTACACCCATGCCCAGTGCCCGCCCTATCTGGAGGTTACCTGAAGCATACAGCATTATCTCCATTCCAAGGTTATTTGCAGTGTTCCTGCCCGATCCAAATGACCTTATGGCCTTCCCTACTGCGAACATCAAGTGCCGGCTGCCTGATACCAGGTCAGCGTTCAATGCCTGCACAATTACATTGTGAGTGCTTCCGATGTCTGAGAGTTGTTTGAGAAATCTATCCAGGTCTGTGATATTGACCGACCCGCCCATTATTTGGATAATCATTGTGTAAATACTAACCTTTGAAATAAAAAGAATATCGGTGTAATACAAAAGAGTATTATGTCATTATGTCCCTTCCGGAGAAGGTGAAGATATGCCCAAAAGAGAGGACATCCACAAAGTACTAATTATAGGGTCAGGCCCGATTCTGATCGGCCAGGCCGCTGAATTTGACTATTCCGGCACCCAGGCCTGTAAAGCACTGCGTCAGCTTGGGTTTAAGATCGTGCTCGTTAATTCCAATCCTGCTACTATCATGACCGATCCCGGCATGGCTGATATTACTTATATCGAGCCGTTGAACATTGAAACCCTGGAGAAGATCATAGACAAGGAGCGCCCTGATGCCCTGCTGCCAAACCTGGGCGGGCAGAAAGGGCTGAACCTGTCCTTTGAACTTTATGAAGAAGGCATCCTGGAAAAATACGGCATCGAACTCATAGGAGTGCAGGCCGACGCCATCAAGCGTGGCGAGGACCGCACCATTTTCAAGGAAACCATGGACAGTATTGGTGTGGAGACTGCGCGCAGTGACACTACCTTCAGCATAGAAGGAGCTGAAAAGATAGCGAAAGATATCGGATATCCTGTGGTCATCCGGCCTGCTTACACCATGGGCGGGACAGGTGGGGGGTTCGCCTATAACGTAGATGAACTGCGCACTATTGGTGCCAGGGGTATATCGGCCAGCCTCATCGGGCAGATACTTGTGGAAGAATCTGTACTGGGCTGGGAGGAACTTGAACTTGAAGTAGTAAGGGATGCAAAAGGTAACAAAATAACTGTCTGTTTTATTGAGAACATCGATGCCATGGGCGTGCATACAGGCGACAGCTTCTGCTCTGCACCCATGCTCACCATAGATGAAGCATTACAGGAGCGGCTGCAGGACTATTCGTACCGCATTGTGGATGCGATCGGAGTGACAGGCGGCACCAATGTCCAGTTCGCCCACGACCCCGAGACCGGCCGCATAGTCGTGATCGAGATCAATCCACGTACATCACGCTCATCTGCCCTGGCTTCAAAAGCCACAGGGTTCCCGATCGCACTGGTGTCTGCAAAACTGGCAGGCGGCTTGCTGCTGGAAGATATTCCATACTGGCGCGACGGCACACTGGACAGGTACACACCGTCAGGTGAATATGTGGTTATAAAGTTCGCACGCTGGGCCTTTGAGAAATTCCCTGGCTCCATTGACCAGCTTGGTACACAGATGCGTGCTGTTGGCGAGGCCATGAGCATCGGTAAGAATTACAAGGAAGCATTCCAGAAAGCCATCCGCTCCCTTGAGACCGGGCGCTACGGACTGGGATTTGCCAAAAACTTTAACAAATTATCATTAGATGAGTTGCAAAAACTACTGATAGAGCCTTCATCCGAACGTCAGTTCATCATTTACGAAGCACTTCGAAAAGGGATGTCTGTGGATGAATTGTTCAGGATAACGCATATCAAGCACTGGTTCTTAGAGCAAATGAAGGAACTGGTGGAACTGGAAGAGCATGTCCTGAAGTACAAAGCCAGCAAGCTGCCGGATGACCTGCTTATCCAGGCCAAGAAAGATGGTTTTTCTGATAAGTACCTGGGCCAGATACTGGGTCTACCAGAACAACAGATGCGTGAGCAGCGCTTATCCCTTGGCTTGCACCAGGCATGGAACATCGTGCCTGTGAGTGGAGCAGAGGATGCAGCCTATTACTACTCTACCTACAATGCAGACGATGAGGTACCAGTATCTGACAGGAAGAAGATCATGATCATCGGCGGCGGGCCCAACCGAATAGGACAGGGGATCGAGTTCGACTATACCTGCGTGCACGCCGCTTTCACGCTGCGCGAACTTGGTTATGAGTCCATTATGGTCAACTGTAACCCCGAAACAGTGTCTACCGACTACGATACTTCGGATAAGCTGTACTTTGAACCTGTTACCGTAGAGGATGTACTGAGCATCTATGACAAGGAGAAACCAATTGGTGCAATCGTGCAGTTCGGCGGCCAGACACCATTGAACATTGCCGCAGAACTTGAAGCGGCAGGCGTGAACATCCTGGGAACGTCGGTCAAGAGCATTGACCTGGCAGAAGACCGAGAGCGGTTTGCAGACATTATCAGGAATCTGGAGATACCCATGCCGGAACCCGGTACTGCCAGATCACTAAAAGAAGCACTGGATGTTGCCGGACGAATAGGCTATCCACTGATCGTCCGTCCCTCGTATGTGCTTGGCGGGCGGGGTATGGAGATCGTATATGACGATGAAATGCTTGAAAAATACGTTACCGGAGCTATTGAAATAACACCAGAAAAACCAATGCTTATAGACAAGTTCCTTGAGGATGCGCTGGAATGTGAAGTGGATGCGATATCTGACGGTACTGATGTATTTATCCCGTCGATCATGGAACATATCGAACTTGCCGGAATCCACTCAGGTGATAGTGCATGTGTATTGCCTCCTGTAGGTATCCCAGAGGGACAAATGGAGATCCTTAAAGAATACACGCGCCGTATCGCAATTAAATTGAAGGTTGTGGGACTTATGAATATCCAGTATGCCATCAAGGATGATGTTGTTTATATCCTGGAAGCGAACCCGAGGGCTTCACGTACTGTGCCATTAGTGTCCAAGGTTACAGGCGTATCAATGGCACAAATTGCGACACAGGTCATGCTTGGTGCGAAGCTGTCAGATATGGACACCCACCTGCGTACTTACCCGCATTTCGGTGTCAAAGAGACTGTATTCCCGTTCAATATGTTCCCTGAGGTTGACCCCGTGCTCGGACCTGAGATGCGCTCTACAGGTGAGGTGCTGGGCATGGCAGATTCATTTGAGATCGCTTTTTTCAAGTCCCAGGTTGCTGCCGGGTCTTCATTGCCTCTTGAAGGAACCGCACTTATCACTGTAGCGGCAGGCGACAGGCAGCGTGCGCTTGTTGTTGGCAGGGAACTGTTTTCAATGGGATTTACGATACTTGCCACGAAAGGCACAGCCGGTTTCTTTAAGGAAAACGGGATCGAATGTGAAGTTATCAAGAAAATGCATGAGGGGCGGCCAAATATTGTTGATGCAATGCATAACCAGGAGATACAGTTCGTACTGAACACCCCTATTGGTAAGGAGGGTGTTTACGAGGATAGCTATATCCGAAAATCTGCTATCAAGTACAATATCCCGTACCATACTACCACTGCTGCCGCCATGGCTGCTGCAAGGGGTATTAGAGCGGCACGGGAAAACCTGATCGATGTCAGGTCGGTACAGTCCTATCATCGTGATGTTGATTAAGGTCTGGCGGTTCTACAATGTTGGGCAATAGTACTAAAATAAAAGGTTGGGCAATAGTACTAAAATAAAAGGTTGAGCAATGGTACTAAAGTAAACGGTTGAGCAATAGTACTATAAACCAGTAGATAGTAAAGAAGCGTTGTCAATTAATCTTTAAACCTCATAAGGATTCACGTATTCTCATGAGCAGATTTCTGTATTAGTTGATATAAACAACAATGGATGAGAATAAATGGAACGAAGAGGTTTCGAAAGAAAAGGCGGTTTTGGACCAAGAGAGATGCATAAAGCTACATGTGCCGATTGTGGTCAAGAAACCGAAGTGCCTTTTGTACCCGATCCTGATAGACCGGTGTACTGCAGAGAGTGCTATAAAAACCATAGACCGAAGAGATATTAATTCTGAAGTTTATAGTCATACACTATGTGTTTGTCCGGAGTATACCGGATAATTAACACGCTTTAAATAAAGTCAAAATATGTGCAGTTGAGTTAGGATTTCTATCTTTAACCTGCACGATTATTTTTTTCAATTTATTCTTGAATCATTTTTAAATGAACCTTCATGACATTTCAGGACACCCATGAGCATGAAAATGTTATTTTCAGAGCAAATCACATAATAAGAGTTGGCATTGGAAATTGATGGATATTCAGCAATTCCCGTTATGGTTGTAAACGCATGCAAGCGAAGGTTTGTTTACTTACCATTTCGTAAACATTTTATGGTATTGCATGCTTCTACTCGCTACATCACAAGGAAAATCAAAGACGAGCGGCGGTATAATTTCAGACAGCTTGGATGAAAACAAAATAAGAGACCGGGAATTGCTGATGGATATTAGCAGTATAATTTTGAAATGTACAGCAATATAAAACGAATTGAGGAATTCGGGAGTTATTCGGAGATACTGCGATAGAAGGTCAGTTATTTATCTCAGCAAGTTTAAGACCGATCAATCCCACGCTTATCACATAAATAAGTAATATTACTACATTTCCATAGGCAGCATAAGCTGAAAATGTTGTATTGACAATTACAATTAAAATAATGAACACCGCTACAGCGCCAACTGAAGAAGTAATCTCAACATATGTTTTGTTCATGGATTCTGATAAGGTTGTAATAACTAATAAGTTTATCTTCATTGATTATGGGCAGGAATAATTTTAAATTTGTTTGATTTGACTGGTCGTAATAAATTGAATGGCCGAAACTCATGTATTGGTCGGTTCCTCATCTAATAATCCTCGAATTGACCCGGTAGCCGCAATAGGCACAAGCGCGTCTCCGGGCAAGACCATAGGCCATACCGGTGCTATCATCAGCGGGGCGGCGGGGTGTTCGTGGCTGAGAGCCGGAGTTCCAAGGGTGTAGCAGGGAAGATGGTTGAATATATTTTTTCAAAAAAAGCCGCAGCATATTGAATCCCAAAATAATTATGTCCAAAGGCCAGATATAGCGTAAATCTTATATATTTGTAATACGAATAGATAAAATAGTAATACTAAATATTACGAAAAGTAGTATTAATAATACAAATGGAGAATGATGAATTATGTCCGAAGAAATGGAACTACCATCTCATGTAAGAGCATGGGAACAGACAAACCCTAAAGCATTTGAACTATATCAGGAAGCATTCAATAAGAACCGGAAGGCCAACATACCAGTAATCGAGGAATCTATAGAACCAATAGCACAAAAAACTGTTGATAATATAAATTCCCATCCGGAAAATCTATGGAAAATATTCAAACAAGCGGCCCATGAGCTTCAAGATCCAACCGATACGAATCAGGTCATGGCACTGTATGACGCCGTATATGGAAAAATGGACTTATCGCAAAAGAAAAAACTGGCATATCATATGGCATATTAGAGGTCATATTATCGTCTGATAGTCAAATTACCTGGCATTTCAGGCTTATCATTCCATGTTAATTAACAATTGAGGCCCCTGGGGGAGTTGGGGCCTATTTCTATTCCAAACCGGAGTGGATTCATTTTTTTGTTGTACTGTAAAATGGGTAACTTAATCGTGTATTCCATTCATTCATTTTCTATATTAAGAAAATGCTCACTTCATCCGCATTTTCTAAACCTGCAGGAAAGTATATAATTTCCTATACGTCCAAAATATTTCCCATTAAGATAGCTTACTCTTATCGAATATTATTTATATTTCCCAAACACTGACATATTGTTTAAATTCATATCCAAATAAAGATGGACGTTTACCAGGATGAAACAGAAAAATGACGACCCCATACATATCTTTTCTAGATGGTGCAAGAAATGTGGCATCTGCATAGCCATTTGTCCAAAAAATGTACTGGAAAGCGGCACATCCGGATATCCTTATGCAGCCAGGCCTAAGGACTGTATTATGTGCGGCCTGTGTGATATCCACTGTCCCGACTATGCAATTACAGTAAAAAAGGATTTGGACATAAAGGAGGCTGAGCATGAAGAGACATAAGGATCTATTACTACATGGCAATGAGGCATGTGCAATGGGAGCACTGGCTGCGGGGATGAGGTTATTTGCCGGATACCCCATCACACCCAGCACAGAGATCGCCGAATTCCTCTCAGTCGAACTGCCAAAGGTAGGAGGTACTTTCATACAAATGGAGGATGAGATATCCAGTATGGGTGCCATTATCGGTGCATCACTGGCCGGAGTCAAATCCATGACCGCCACCAGTGGCCCCGGATTCTCGCTAATGCAGGAAAACCTGGGTTTTGCATCAATGGCAGAGATACCTTGCGTATTAGTAAATGTAATGAGGGGCGGGCCAAGTACCGGGATGCCCACCAGGCCCAGCCAGGGTGACGTGATGCAGAGCCGCTGGGGTACCCACGGGGCCCATCCCATTATTGTATTATCACCCCAATCGGTGCTGGAATGCTATACCCTCACGATCCATGCGTTTAACCTGGCTGAGAAATATCGCAGTCCAGTGATCATGCTAATGGATGGGATAGTCGGTCATATGTGGGAAAATGTCCAGTTACCTGTAAAAATAGAGGTCATTGACAGACCTGAACCCTCTGTACCACCGGATTGGTACGATCCTTACGATGACCTGCCTGGTGGTGAGATAGTACCCCTGGTACCATTCGGTGAGGGATACAGATACCATGTGACTGGAATGGTACATGACAAATCCGGCTTTCCCACACTGGTTCATGAAGAAGTGGAACAGTGCCTGGACAAACTTATCTACAAGATCAAGAACAATTTGCATGATATTATCAGGATAGAGGAATATATGCTTGAAGATGCCGACATCTGTATCGTGGCACACGGAAGTGTGGCCCGCTCTGCCCGTGAGGCCGTAAATATTGCCAGGAGCGAGGGGATAAAGGCTGGATTGCTCAGACCCATAACCCTGTGGCCGTTCCCCAGGTTCCATCTGGAGAACATTAGTAAGAGGGTTAAGTTGTTCGTTGTGCCAGAGATGAACTACGGGCAGGTCTATGGTGAAGTGCTGAAATCCTGCCCAAAAAGAGCGGTGCGGGTCACCAGAGTAGATGGTGAACTGATAACCCCGGCCCAGATCATGGAAAAGATAGAGGGAACAGCATTATGATACGTACTTCAGAGACCATGTACAAGTACCTGCGGCCTGATAAGACATTCCCCCATGTATGGTGCCCGGGCTGCGGCATAGGCATAGTCATGGGCGCACTTGTCCGGGCTATTGAAAGGACAGGGTTTACCAAGGACGAGATCGTGCTTGTCAGCGGTATCGGCTGTTCAGGCAGGATGAGCACTTACCTGGACTTTAATACTCTTCATACTACCCATGGCCGGGCACTATCATTTGCTACAGGCATCAAGCTGGCAAATCCAAAACTTAACATTATCGTGGTAATGGGAGATGGTGATGCCACTGCCATTGGCGGTAACCACCTGATACATACCTGCCGCCGAAATATTGACCTGACCGCCCTTATCGTTAACAACAACATCTACGGCATGACCGGGGGTCAGTACTCCCCAACCACGCCCATGGAACACAAGGCCAGTACCGCCCAGTACGGCAGTATAGAAAAGCCATTCGACATATGTAAACTGGTGGAGGCCTGTGGTGCCTCCTTTGTAGCACGGGCAACTACATACCATGCAAAGATGCTGGATGCCCTGCTGTACAGGGCTATCGACAAGAAAGGTTTCAGTGTGGTAGAAGCTATGTCCCAGTGCCCGGTACAGTATGGAAGGCGCAATAAAAAAGGCAGTCCGGTGGACATGATGATGTGGTTTAAGGACAATGCTGTATCTAACCCGGCATTCAAGAAGATACCGCCCGGGGAGGTAGGCGAGCAGTTCCCAGTCGGTATTCTTGTAGACCTGGATGAACCTGATTACCTGGAAAGATACAGCCAGATTGTTAAAAATGCAGGTGGTGACAGGCTATGACGCAGCACAATATATGCTTATCAGGTTCGGGTGGCCAGGGTCTTATCCTGGGTGGCGCGTTGCTGGCACATGCAGCAGTCAAGGATGGAAAGAACGTGACAATGACCAGTAGTTACGGCCCTGAAGCCAGGGGTGGTGCCAGCAAGTCAAACCTGATCATTAGTGACAAGCCTATCGATTATCCTATACCTGAAAAAATGGATATTATACTTGCTATGAACCAGGAATCATGTAATAAATTTGTTCCTGAATTGAAGGATGATGGTATTTTAATCGTGGATTCTACACTGGTCATGCACCACCCCCCTATCAAACATTATAGCATTCCCTTTACAAAACTGGCCACAAAGGCAGGTGTGGTCATTATCGCAAATGTGATCGCACTGGGAAGTATAATAGCTCTTACTGATATCGTAAGACCGGTATCGTTAAAGGAAGCACTGAAAGAGCGTATGAGGGCGGATCTGCTGCCTATTAATGAAAAGGCGCTGAAAATAGGACTCAGGGAAGGTACAAAATTGAAGAAAAACATTGATGAGTATTATACCTACTAAATGCAATATTATATATCTGTCTAATATAATATTATATATTAAATAATATGTGAAAGGGATATACCAGGAAAATATCAGGATCAACTGAGTGAAAGAGCGGCCGTTTTTGGGGGAGGCCTCCTAACCTTTTTACTTTTTTTGTTAACCGATATACCGCAGGTCTTCGTCTGCACCAATATCACGTGGTCCCTGCATCTGTTCCATTTCAAGGATCTTTGCCATTATACGCTCCATGTCCTTAGCTCTTTCCTCCAGGCTTTGGGTATCGACCTGCATATCCAGGATAGAACTAAGTACGCTTAGTACGGCCTGTGCACTTTTTGGGTCTACAAGATAACCTGAAGTAGTACCCATAAGACAAGCGGCATCAATACCCCTTATTTTACTCAAACCCAGAAGCAAGCCCGACACGCCTACTATTCCACCTGCAGGTTCGTTTTCCTTGAATTCCACACCATATCCTTTAAGTTCCTCGATCATGTCGGTATTGTTCACTGCACCCAGCACGGATTCGCTTTCAGTAAGCTGTCCTGTTCCATAGCCACCAAGGGTATAGATACGCTTAACGTTGTACTCTGTTGCTATGTTCAGGATGATACCAGAGATTTCATAATGTCCTTCATTGGTAACGCTCTGATGGTCTCCCACCACGATCAGCAGGTCATTATGGGTATCTGATTTATGCGCATAGAATTCATTTTTTACAAGTTCAACTGAAAAATCATCTTTTACAATAACTTGTGGAGGAAAATGGGGAGAATATATCTCCACGATCTTCTCAGTTTCAAGTTCTTCCACCATCTGCTCGGCTACCAGTTTGCCCACATGGCCCACACCTGGCAGACCTTCGATCAGAATTGGGTCTTCCAGTTCGACTTCATTTAAAATCTTTACAATTGTTTCTTTCATTTGCATTTAGCTCTCTTTTAACTGGCTTTTCATCAATCGCCTGTATCTACCGTACCTGTCTTCCAGTGAGAACCGGCCAGGTTTCGGGTTAATAGTTGTACCGCTGCAGGATGGGCACTTGTCTTTTAGAGTATAATTGGCGCATTCTGTACAGTATTTGATATGTTGACCCATAATAATCCTTCAGGCCTTGGCTTCATTATGCCTGTGGAATGAGCCTGTACCCTTGGCATTCTTTATAACCTTGATAGCTGCATCTGCCGATTGTTTGAGTACATTCTCGGCTTTTTTGTAATCAGGAGCTGTAACATGTATCCTGTATCTCGGGGCACCCATATAGGTGACATCAACTTTCACGTCTTCATCCACTTTGATCTTAGCAGCGGATTTAAGGGATTTGTTGATGGCATCCACGCCTTCGGGCATCGGGCATGACAGGTCCATGTATCCTGTGATCTCCACATACGGAATTTTTATATTTTCAATTCCCACATTGCTGATGGCTTCAGCCTGTGCACTTTTCACCCCTGCATCTATCAATGCATCTGCCCCGTTCTGCATACCTTCTTCAAAAGCTGCATATACGCTGTCATAAATTTCATAGAGCTGGTCGACAAGTTCTTCCAGTTCTTCAGGACCGGTTTTGGTGACCTCGGCCACGTAATTTATCCAATTTTCGGCCTTTTGCTCATTCTTCCAATCCTGTATCTTTTCCCGCCGCTGGTGTTCATTAACATCCTTCAACGACAAGTCGATATGATGCTTCGTAGGTTCAACATTCAGGACCTTACAGACGATCTTTTGCCCCTCTCTCACGTGGTCCCTGATGTATTTGACCCAACCGGCAGCTACCTCGGATATATGGATCAGGCCTTCCTTTTGGCCATATTCGTCAAGTTCGGTGAATGCACCGAAGTCCTTGACCTGCTTTACTGTACAGACAACCAGTTCATCCTCTTCAGGCCAGCCTTTTCGTTCCATATTTATCTCCGGTATGAATTCTTATGTATCTATTCCAGTACTTCGAGAATCTGTGTTTTGATTATTCCCTTTCCGCCTGTGGGTTCTGCAAGTGTGCGGCCGCATACCTGGCAGACAATAATACTGCTGGCACTGCCGAATATCACCTGCTCGTTCTCGCAATCATTGCACTTGACCTTAAGGAATCTGCTTTTGGGTTCTTGTAACATTTTTGCATTCACCCCGTAAGTTCGAACTTACCGGCTCTGAAACATTTCTTCTGGTATGCTTTCTTACATACGGTGCACCGATACCTCAGTGCCACTTTCTTGGTCGGCTTGTCGCCGCCAGGCACCTTTGAGAACTTGCCTGTATTACCTATTCCCTGATGTCTGTGTTTCTGTCTTGTAATTCTCGTCATTGACGATGCCTTACCTTTCTTGACCCTTTCTACTTTATGCTCTGTGTGGGTCTTGCAAAATGGGCAATGCGTCCTGAACTTTGTTGGCATCTTCATATTATTTTCATCCTTTGTGAGTGATATTATTTATTCTGATTATTGTCAAGTACTTTCTATCTGTACCGCTACCTTTCGTTTTATAAGGGGTTTCGCATTTACTTTCGGTAAAACAGCCACGTCCTGGGCACCCAGTATATAGTTGCGTCCATCGGCACCCCTGAACTTTGGGATGTCCTTTAGTAATCGCACAACAATGTATTCTTTATTTATATCCTTTTTGCCTTTTTCATCTGAGTCCCTGCCTATTTCTTCTTTATGAAGTGGTGGAGAGGTAACCTGTGTTTTTGTTTCCTGAAGGGATGATTTTTCAGTGGCAGGTGTATTATCGGCTGCAGATACCCCCGACATGTCCTGTTTCTCATCTATTGGTTCTTGATCCGGTTCTCCTGGTGTCGTCCCTGTATCAGTCGGTATCGCTCCCGACGCCTTATCACCGGCATCGTCTGCCGGAACCATGTGTTCATCAGTATCCTGCACTGATGTTGTGATGTCAGATTTGATGTGAGGTTTACTGTCTGGTTTAATACCTGATTCAATGTTAGGTTGAATACTTGATTTGATGCCAGTTTCACTGTCTGGTTTAATACCTGATTCAATGTTGGGTTGAATGCTTGATTTAATGTCAGGTTTACTGTCTGGTTTAATACCTGATTCAATGTTGGGTTGAATGCTTGATTTAATGTCAGGTTTAGGTTTAATACCTGATTCGATGTTAGGTTGAACACTTGATTTAATGTCAGGTTTACTGTCTGGTTTACTGTCTGGTTTACTGTCTGGTTTACTGTCTGGTTTACTGTCTGGTTTACTGTCTGGTTTAATACCTGATTCAATGTCAAGTTTAATATCTGGCTTACTATCCGGCTTAATACCTGGTTCATTTTCAGTTAATTTGCCAAGGATGGGTTCTATGGTATTTTTCTTGCCTGTGAGGATTGCGTCCAGTACCTGTTGATATACATGCCTCTCCTCAGGGGTCATATTCTCAATATCATGAGTGATATTAGTATGATTTTTAGAAAATGCCTTGCCAGAAGCCATTTTAATAATCTTGCGTGTACGCCTGTTGAATATCTTATCAACCGTTGACAGAGCATTCTTCAGTTCATACTGGATCATGATACTTTCCTCGGAATGTCTCCTGGATATTTTCCGGTCAGCCTCTTCCAGTTCCTTGATATATTCCTGTACTGCTGAGTAGAAACCAGAAGCTATCCTCGACAGGGTGGGTTTTTTCTCTTCCTCCAGTACACGGACAAGTTCTTCGAATTTCATCTCACTCCCCGCATATATTCGGCAGCACCCTTACACATCATGTAGATAGCCGCATATTCGGGCAGTACATTAGCCCCTTCCTCCACTTCGAATCGCTCATCCATCATCTCAACTGTAGTGGGCCTGGTGACATTTATCTTTATCTCATTATCCCCAAACACCACAGCATCTACCAGGGGTTCGAACCGTTGCAGCTCATCCACTGTCAGCGATATTACCTTCATGCCCGATTTTCCGTGCAGGGACGATGCCGCCCTTATCAGGCGTTTTATATCGGCTGTAACCGGTTCATCAATATGGACACTTATATGTGGTATGACCTGCTGCAAGGCAGTTTCCCAGAACCCTGCAGGAATCGAGCTCAATGCATCAAAATTCCCCATCCTCAAAGGTTCCAGATGAACAGGATCGTCAACAGTATTTATTATCTTATTTGCAGTCTTTTTCCCAATCCTGTCAAATTCCATGAGTCTCTTTACAGGATTGTCACCACCTGCCAGTTCCTGCAGGTAGCTGATCAATTTGCGGTTCACCAGCCTGCCCCACCCACCCTGGGATTCGGAGGGAAATACCAGTATCTTTGATCTCTTATCATCACCTTCAACGTATTTTTTCTTAAAAATGTGGTCCAGGTCAAGACCGGTCCCGCTCAGGTAATCTACTATCTCCCTTCGCTGGGCGCTGTCCAGGTTCAGTACCCTTGGGTCCCTTACATGAACATGATACCCCCTCCCACCCGAAAAGGCAATGTGTAGGCTCTCCTCACTAAACCCAAAATCATCCATCAAAAACCCGGTCAGTTTGATGATCTCCTGCTTTGCATCATCAAGCATGACCTTGAAGGAATCAGTCTTCACAGGCAGGTGGTCGGCATCGATATCGAAGATCAGGTCTGCGCCCTCCCAGTTCTTTTCCTTCATGGTAGGGGCACCAGGATGCTGGTAGTAAGCAGCCGAATGGTACACATGGGCCGGGATCATGGCCTGGATATATTCCTGCATCTCACCAACGCTTATAAATGCTTTATGCCGACGCATACCTGAATCAGGCTCAAGCATTAAAAATCCCCATTCCCGTTTCTCAAGACCCGGCGGCGGCTCAGGCGGCTCTTTCCTGTAATGTTCCTGGAACTTCTTTTTAATGAACAGGATGGTATTGAGTTCCATCTGTTACTAACTCAGACCTGATAATATGTAAAATTTGGTTTAAGTGGCAGGTTAACCTGGTAAAATAGGGAATTATTATAACAACACAGACTGTATAATTCCGTGCACCGATATTGAGAAAATGATTATCCTGTAATGGAACAATTCCCCCAATCATGCACATCAGGACCAAAGACTTCGACCTTGACAGCACACTGGACTGCGGACAGGTATTTAGGTGGCAGCACAGCGGTGAATGGTGGACCGGCGTGGTCCGGGGCCATATTGTGCGGGCAAGGCAGGATGGGTGGAACCTGGTGGTTGACACCAGCCTGGACAGAGACAGCATCGTCCGGTATTTCAGGCTGGATGACGATATGCCAGGGATATACGGCCGGATAAACACCGACCCTGTAATGGACGACCTGATACATCGCTTCATGGGGCTGCGGCTGATAAGACAGGAACCCTGGGAATGCCTCATATCCTACATGGCCTCAAGCTGCAAGTCCATTCCCAATATCAAGGATTCCATTTCCAACCTGTGCAGGCAGTACGGCGATGACCTGGGCCTGGATTTTTCCTTCCCCACTGCCGAAGTGCTGGCCCGGACCAGCGAGAGCAGGTTGAGGGAGACTAAACTGGGATTTAGAAGTGCAAATATACTGGAGGTGGCAAGGAAGGTGGACAGGGGAGAACTTGACCTGGGCGCGCCCTTTGAACTTGAGTACAGGGAGGCAAAGGAATTGCTGATGGGGGTGCGGGGTATCGGGCCCAAGATTGCGGACTGCGTGCTGCTGTTTGCATATGACAAGCGGGAAGCGTTCCCGGTAGATACACATATATTTTCAGTGATGAATGAACACTACGGCCGGTTCCTGGTAGGTCCAAAAAGCAGGCAGAGCGATATCATCGGTGAATTCGCTCGCAGTTATTTCGGGCAGTATGCCGGATATGCACAGCAGTACCTGTTCTATTCCAGGATATCGGACGATAACTCACTGACTCATTCTGTTAATTGTAAAATCACCAAAGAACCCCAGAGTATAATTAAGAGCACAAGGCTGCCAGACAGGATAACAGATAGGAGTTGACCGGATTATCTTTTGTGTAGTATTCAAATTAAAAGAACTTCACAAAAAAAACAGTGTAATCTTAGATCGCTATCCGGCAGAGGCATCGTGTCTGAAAAAGTAAATCATGCAGGTGCTTTTAAAATTTTAATCCGAAGAATCTCTTGCAGGGCATATAAATAATTTAATATTTTGGTTTATTCGAGCTAAAATATATTAAATATTTATATAAAATTACACCATATATATTTAAACTGTCTGCTTTTCAGATATACTTATAACTGATAAACGTTAGGATTTTTTTTGTAAAACTTTTGGAGGTATTAGTTTGAATTCGTTAGTTATAGCAATTATAGGATTAATAGCCTTATATTTTGCATATGTTATATATGGAACAAAAATTTCAAAACTACTTGACATTAATGATGACAATGAAACACCAGCTATTGGCATGAACGATGGTGTGGATTATGTCCCTACAAGATCACAGATTGTGTTTGGTCACCATTTTTCATCCATTGCAGGTGCAGGTCCAATAATCGGTCCGGTGGTGGCAGCGTCCCTCTTTGGCTGGCTGCCGGCATTTTTGTGGATCGTTATCGGCTCAATATTTATTGGTGGTGTCCATGATATGAGTTCCATGGTGGCATCCATCCGGCATGAAGGTAAGAGTATTGCAAGTGTTGCCGGAAAAGTCATGAGCAGAAGAGCACAACTGATATTTGCATCTTTTATCTGGCTTACATTGATACTCATTGTTGCGGTTTTTGCCGTAGTTGCGGCAAAAGCATTGATCAATAAACCAGAGATCGTCCTGCCCACATTGATGCTGATACCCATTGCACTACTTGTAGGTTATATGGGTTTTAAGCTTGGGATAGATACACGTATCGGAACGGCACTGGGTTTGGTACTTCTCTTTGCATTCATATACCTGGGATTGAGTTATCCCCTTGAACTGCCTGTAAGTGATCCTTTCAGTTACTGGGTTGTGATACTTCTTGTGTACGCATTTATCGCATCAGTACTGCCGGTCTGGACATTACTTCAACCCAGGGACTATCTGGCCTCATATGTGCTATTCATTGGATTGGCAATAGGATTTATTGGTGTAGCTGTGGTTCATCCGACGATTTCCACTCCAGCCTTTATCAGCGTCAATAGTAGTAATGGATATCTTTGGCCCATACTGTTTGTGACAGTTGCATGTGGAGCAGTCTCTGGTTTCCATTCACTGGTCAGCAGCGGGACAACCTCAAAACAGATCAAGAAAGAATCAGATACAAAAGTGATAGGATACGGCGCCATGCTGGTGGAAGGTGTTCTGGCCATTCTGGCATTACTTGCAGTAACCGCAGGATTGAGCTGGGCCACAAATGACCCATCAATATCTTATCCTGTACTCCTAAAGCAGGGTTGGATTCTGACGTTCGGTACCGGCTATGGTCACCTGGTGGCCCCCATCTTTGGTTTAACGCTGGGAACTGTGGTTGGCATGATGATAATAAAGACTTTTGTCATGACCACACTTGATACGGCAAGCAGGCTTGGAAGATTTGTAGGTACAGAACTGTTCGGAAGTAACGGGCTTGGTATTACAGTGATGGATAACAGGTATGTATCTACAATAGTTTTGATAATACCGGCAGGCGCTCTTGCTCTTACTGATAGCTGGACCATTATCTGGCCGGTTTTCGGGTCAGCGAACCAGTTGATTGCAGCCCTGACACTGTTTGTAGTTACTATCTGGCTTGTTGGACTGAAAAAACCGTCACGATATACTTTATATCCTGGCATTTTCATGTTGCTGACTACGATAGCGGCACTTGTGTTCCTGGCTATCGACCTGATACCGGCCAAGAATTACTTACTGGGCGGCACGGTAATTATTTTGCTTGTGCTGGCACTTCTTGTGGTGGTTGAAACCATTTCCAGCTGGAAAAGAATTAAAGCAAGTATATAAACAAAAACCTGGATTTGAAAATTAAAGTATGGCCATTTTATAATGGCCTTCCCTTTTTTTAATGTTTGTATTGGGCAAAGATTATCTAAGTATATTGGATATTATACCTGGTAATATATGGTTAATAAGAAACTACGTATCGGTCACCTCTCCACATTCTACCATACTTCGTTCATACTCATGGGTACACAATGGCTTGAGGATAAACTGTGCCTTACTGTCAAATGGAGCATGTTCGGTGGAGGCCCGGCTATCGTGGATGCTTTTTCCAGGGGCGAGGTGGATATTGGGTATATCGGGCTGCCCCCTGTGATGATAGGTATTGACAGGGGTGTGCCAATCATATGCGTAGGCGGTGGCCATATGGAAGGTACTGTGATGATCGGGCCGCACGGATGCAGTACTCTTAAGGATAAGGGCGGAGATATGGCATCGGTCCTGGAGCAGTTCAGGGGCGGTGTAATCGGGTGTCCGCCGTCAGGTTCTATCCATGATGTAATTATCCGCAACCTGCTGGAGGAGCATGACCTTGGCGGATCTATTGAGGTAAGGAATTTTCAGTGGGCTGATTTTATTCCCGATGCACTGGATGACGGCCAGGTGGATGCGGCTATTGGGACGCCGCCTTTGTCGGTTGCGGCTGCCAGGGTATGCAGTACAAAGGTTGTGATCCCGCCTTCAAAGCTCTGGCCCTTTAATCCAAGTTATGGTATTATTGTAAGCCATGAACTGCTGCGGGACAGACGTGGACTGGTAGAGGATTTCCTGCGGCTGCATGAGGATGCTTCCAATCTAATACGAGATGAGCCCGGGCGTGCCGCCCAGGTAGTATCCAATCTGGTTGAAGTGGTTGATAGTGATTTTATCATGCAGACTTACCGGGTATCTCCCAGATATTGTGCAGGTCTTCCCAGGGAGTATATTGATTCAGCGATGGCTTTTGTACCTGTGCTTCGTAATCTTGGTTATGTTGAGAATGAACTGGATGAGAGTGATGTTTTTGATAGAACAGTGATTGAAAAGGTACATCCGGGGGAGCACCATTATTTTTTATAGCTTCAACTCTGCCACTTATAGAGAATTATTTATTCTCCCGATAAGCAAGGTAGAGGTTTCTAAAACATACGCTCAAGGGCCTGCCTGGCTGGCATTCCCACTTCAATTCCCAGATCGATTGCTGCCTGGGTGGCCTCCACTACACCGGATGCCAGCACATCCTCGAAATTCCTGACACCCTTCACCTTCACGGCGACGTCATCCAGGCGTTCTGCCATGGATATATCCAGGTATCCGCACATTACAAAACCCCTGGTTGCCCTTATGACCAGTAGCGGCGCATGCTCCATGTCCATTTTCAGGCCCAGTGCCGTGCCGTTTACCAGTTCTATGGATTCGATCTGCATATCTTAATCCAGTTTTTTCAGGTCAGTGGATTGGCAGTCAGGACAGGACAGCTTACTTCCCATACCTTTGAATCTGTTCCCGCATGCACTGCATTCATATCTTGTCATGGCAGCA
>Ga0255429_1002_pt1 | contig 47400 bp, 47 predicted proteins | sample ANMaggSeSYBR02H9_FD_182636 | JGI IMG/M metagenome (GOLD analysis project Ga0255429, IMG submission 182636) | Sediment cell enrichment communities from methane seep in Santa Monica Basin, California, United Staets - ANME aggregate JGI... | ecosystem: Environmental > Aquatic > Marine > Cold seeps >... | reverse complement strand
ATTGAATTGGCTGAAAAACCAGGAATAATAACATTAAAACAGGGACTCTGAATAAAGATGTAATGATATCAAAATTGCAATGAAAGTGAAACATTAATGCAAATATGCAATAAAACTAAGTTTGTGGTAATAATTTAGCCTTTTGAAAAAGAATCTGACAGGATAACAGGATAAACAAGATTTGTAAGCGTTCACGGAACATTGAAATTAGAAATTAGAAATTTGGCCTTCATGCTTTTGTACTGTTCTTCCCAATTTCCAATTTCAAGTTTCAAGACGTGAACGGCTACAATAATTTAAATCCTGAATATCTTGTAAATCCTGTCCAAAAAAATAATATTTAAAAGCGCTAAAGTTTACAGTTTGTAAGAAATACAGGCTATTTTTTCGACCTGCCGTCTGTTTTTGGAATTTCAAGTTCCAGGCGTTTTATTTTACGCCATAAAGTTGTAGAGTGAATTCCCAATTTCGCGGCAGTTACGCTTCTGTTCCAGTTGTTTTTCCGCAGAGCCTCGAAGATAAAATTTTTTTCAATATCATGAAATGAAAATTCTTTTTGCGGAAGGGCCTTGGACAGGCCTATTCTCGTATTATCTGATTGCTGCCGCAAATATTCAGGGAGATGTTCGATTCCTAATATTATTTTTTTACACACCAGGCTTGCGTATTCAATTATGTTTTCCAATTCGCGAATATTGCCGGGGAAGTCATGTGACATAAGAATAGATAGAGCTTCAGGAGATATCCCCTGGATTTTTCTGTCATTCAGCCGGTTAAATTTCCGGATAAAATGTTCAGCTAACAAGGGTATATCTTCCTTTCGTTTTCTTAAAGGAGGAAGTAAAAGTTTAACTACATTAACACGGTAATAAAGGTCATCTCTAAAAGCTCCATTTTTTACAAGTTTTTCCAGGTTCTTATTTGTTGCCGCAACAATCCGCACATTTGCCTTAAGGGATGAGGTACTTCCGAGAGGCTCATAGACTTTGTCCTGCAGAACACGCAGGAGCTTTGACTGGAGCAATTGTGAAATATCTCCGATTTCATCTATAAAAAGGGTACCGCCTTCAGCCAGAGCCAAACGTCCTGATTTATCTTTTTTTGCATCTGTAAAGGCACCGGCTTTGTATCCGAATAATTCGGATTCAAGAAGGGTATCTGGTATAGAGCTGCAGTTGATGGTGATCAAAGGGCCTTTTCTCCTGTTGCTGACGGAGTGTATTGCCTTTGCAAAAAGTTCCTTTCCCGTGCCGCTCTCACCCTCAATGAGGACAGTAGCGTCACTTTCAGCAATAAGTTCCAGCATGCCGAATAGACGTTTCATTTCTTTGTTTTTACTTATGATATCATGAAAGGTATGCTTATCGGCCAGTTGCTTGCGTAATTCTTCAACCTCACTTAAATCCCTAAAAGTCTCAACCCCGCCTATTATTTCCCCTTTATTGTCTTTTAAAAGAGCAGTTGATATGCTGACTGGAATTCGTTCTCCTTCGGAATTAACGATAAATATTGACTGATTTACAAAGGGATAGCCTGTTTTAATGCTTTTCCTCAGCAAGCAGCCCTGTTCGCATATGCTTGCCCTGAAAACTTCCCAGCAGTATCTTCCGATCGCCTCATTTTTTTTTATTCCGGTTATTTCCTCAGCAGCCCTGTTAAAGGAGGTAATCTTCCATTCAAGGTTAACAGTAAAGACGCCGTCGGCAATACTATCTAAAATTATATGTGTCTGCTTTTCAATATGTTGTTTCATGAAAAATAATTTGACTTTGGTATGGTTTTTCAGGCTAAGTTAGCAAGAAAAAAAGATAAGGCAAAACTGATTAAAAGTCAACTTAGGTAGTATTTTTTACCGAAGTTGCTAATTAATGCCTGAACGAAAAGTCATGTTCAGGCAAAATCCGAATATCGAAATCCGAAATCCGAAACAAATTCGAATACCAAATGATAAAATGACCAAAACTAACACATTGGAAATACAATGTTTTTGTCATTAAAAATTCGTATTTTGGTCATTGTTTCGTATTTCGTGCTTCGAATTTCGAATTTCTGACCGAAAACAGAGGTTTTCGTTCAGGCACTAATTATACGGAGGAAATTATGCAAACAAGTGGCAATTATCCTGTTTTGACAGCCGAAGAGGTTGTATCAGGCATAAAGGACGGCGATACTGTGGCATTTAGTGGTTTTACCCCTGCCGGTGCAGCCAAAGCGGTACCAAGCGCACTTGCCGAATATGCACGTAAGGAGCATTCAAAAGGGCGGAGTTTCAAGGTGCGTGTACTTACAGGGGCTTCCAGCGGCCAGAGTGTTGATGAGGAGCTGGCCCATGCAGGTGCTATTGAATGGCGCGCTCCTTACCAGACCGGGGTTGAGTTGCGCCGCCAGATAAATCGACAGGAAGTCGAGTATGTTGATATGCACTTGTCTCACGTTCCCCAGACCGTGGCATTCGGTTTTTTTGGGCAGGGCGCATACCCGATACTTTTCTGCCGCTTCAGGCAGGTGTCGGCAATGTGGCAAATGGAGTGATGGCAGCCCTTGGCGCTCATCCTGATATCCCGAATTTTAAAATGTATTCCGAGGTTTTGCAGGATTCAAAAGTTGATCTTATTACAGGGGGAAGACTGGTGGGTGCAAGCGCCACCAGTTTGGCAGTTACATCTGAAAAGCTGAAACAGATTATTGATAACTTTGATTATTATGTGCACCGCATAGTGCTTCGACCCCAGGAAATTTCCAATCATCCTGCAATAATAAGAAGACTTGGCGTGATAGCCATGAACACTGCCCTGGAAGCAGATATATATGGAAACGTAAATTCATCGCATGTTTACGGCATGGATATAATGAACGGTATAGGAGGAAGCGAAGAATTTACAAGAAACAGTTTCCTTTCTATTCTGATGACCCCTTCTATTGCAAAAGGCGGTAAGATATCCTCTATAGTACTCATGTATCCGCACATCGACAATAACGAACATTCAGTTCAGAATAATTGTTACGGAACAGGGGCTGGCTGACCTGAGGGGTCTTGGACCCATGCAGCGGGCAAAAGTGATGATCGAAAAATGCGCTCATCCTGCTTATAAAGAGTATCTTGAACGTTATGTCAAAGAATCCAGAGTTGCTCATATCAGTCATGATCTTATAAAATACTTTGAGCTGCACCGCAATCTCATGGAATACGGGGCAATGCTTCCGGATCTGAAAGTCTATAACCTAAAAAAACTTCATAATATTCCCCCCCAATGGGCATAAGCGCTAAGTTGTTTTTGCCCAGGAGGGACTAAAAAAATGAACATCGAATGTTGAATGTAAAAAGATGAAGAAGCAGACATATGATCTCGCAGAAAGCCCTTGACACATTAAGCATTATCAATTATTGAACTACAATAATTGATAATCAATGAAATGAGGCGCTATGGCTAATCCATTCACATTGCGGGTTATTCCTCCCCGTTTTCCTTTTTGCAATCGGACCACCGAGCTTAAAGAGCTATATTCCCATGCAGACAATAAAGCTAATGTTGTTTTATTTTCGCCCCGACGCTACGGCAAAACTTCACTTATAAGAAGACTCCAGGCTGACCTGTCCGACAAGGGTTTTTTTACGTTTTATATTGATTTTTTTATGGCGACTTCTGAAAATGAAATTGCCCGGCGTATTTCTCAAAGTATATATTCTGTCCTGCATAAGCGCGAATCCCTTTTGAATAAAGGCGTTCGTTTTCCAAAAACATTTAAGACCTTTCGTCCGGTTTTTAAACCTTCCCCTGAAAACGGTTTTTTCTTTTCTGTTGAGCCTGTTTCATCAGTTATGCCCGGTATCGACCTTATTGATAATCTAATGGAAGAACTGGGAATATTTATTCGCAAAGAATCTATAAATGCCCATATTGTTTTTGATGAATTCCAGGAAATCAGCGAACTGAAAAAATCATCCATAGAAGGGGTGCTGAGAAGACACATCCAGGAGCAACAGGCGTCCTATTTTTTTGTGGGCAGCCGCCGGAGAATTCTTCTCGATATGTTCAACAAGAAAAACCGGCCATTTTATCAAAGCGCAATGATGTATCCCTTAAAACCTCTACCCGATAAGGAACTTGTTTCATTTCTGGTTGAAAGATTTAAGGATGGCGGGAAAAAATGTCCCATCCGTGTCGCTGAAAAAATTTCGGAAAAGGTTTTGCAGTATCCTTACTATGCGCAGGCCCTGGCATATAACATATTCGAAATTTCCGAAGATACCGTCTCGGAAGATGATATTCAGTCCGGTTTTAACAACATGCTGGCCTCGGAGAGATACGGCTACGAGGCTGTTGTTCAAGGCCTGACCGGGTCCCAGATCGCTCTGTTGAAAGCGCTTGCCGTTGAACCTGTTTCAAAAATTCTCTCTACTGAATATATGAATCGCTACAGGCTATCTGCCGGCGGAATTCAATACGCCCGCGACAAACTGGAAAAACTGGATCTAATAGAGAAACACAACAATATCTGGAAAATAGTCGATCCGGTTTTCGGCTGCTGGCTGGCCGGGTATTAAAAGCCGCTGAATAAAAACAGCGATGAATAAATGCCGGATGATAAAAAAGCCCTTGCTTTAAAACTATTCTGCTTGACAAAAGGCTAAAAGATAATTTAGTATAATGATACTTTATGCTAAACTATAATTTTGTATTACAATGAATAATTCCCAATTAATAGAGGTGTTGGAATATTGGAATTTTTGGAACCAGGACCGCCGCACTGGTGTCTATAGAAAGGATTATGCAGATGAACTATATCGTCAAGGGAAGCTGAAAGAGGCATCGATAGTAGCCGGCGTAAGGCGGGCAGGCAAGTCAACAATCCTTCTGCAAGTTTTAAGAAAATTGATCGACTCGGGAACACCTCGCGAAAATATCCTGTATGTCAATTTTGAAGAGCCAACCTTTATCCCGTATTTGACAGTAGAATTTTTACTGCGCATTCATGACCTTTATTTAGAGCGATTCAACCCGCGTGGCCGGACCTATGTTGTTCTGGACGAAGTTCAATTGGTGCCGGGATGGGAAAGATTTGTTCGCGGGCTATACGATAGAGATAAAGATATAAAATTCTATATAACCGGTTCGTCATCGAAACTTCTCTCCAAAGAGTACGGTACATCTTTAACCGGAAGAATAGTTTCCAATGAAGTTTTCCCCTTAAGTTTTCAAGAGTTTCTGGCATTTAAAGAAAAAGAAGAAATGATCGAAAGATCAAGGGGAAAAGGTTCTCCTGCCCTGCGCAACCTTTTCAATCAATACACTCGCTTCGGCGGTTTTCCTCAGGTGGTTTTGACGGAAGAAGAAAAGGACAAGATGCAGATCCTGAAAGATTATTATACTGCCGTGATAGAAAAGGATATTATTCAGCGATATCAAGTCAGGGATATAAAAAAACTAAAAGAATTTTGCCTGAATTTGTATGCCAATGCGGCATCGCATTTCTCCGGATATCAGGCAGAAAAAAGGCAAAAGATATCTCAACCCACGGCGAATAAATTTTTGGAATATGCCAGAGAAGTCTTTTTGGTACAAACAACAGATTATTTCTCTTACTCCTTTACGGAACAAAAGGCCAATCCGTATAAAGTCTATGCCATTGACCCTGGGCTCTATAATGCAGTGTCGTTCCGGTTTTCTGAAAACCTGGTGAGGATATTTGAAAACGTAATTTATCTGGCTTTGAGAAGAAAAGGAGAAGATATTTTCTATTGGAAAGGAAAAGGAGAAGTTGATTTTCTTATAAGAAAAGGGACCAGAATCGACAGGCTGATCAATGTCTGCTGGGAACTCAACAAGAAGAATGAAAAGAGAGAGTTCTCCGGCCTGTATGAAGCAATGAAACAATTCAATGTCTCCAATGCTAAAATTATTGTAAGTGGATATGATGATCAAGTGGACATTAAAGGGAAAAAGATTGTAATCAGCAATTTCTTCAACTGGCTCAAGGAAGAAAATTAGCTGAAACCTTAAATATATGAATTGGCACATCAAAAGAAAGGAACGCCAAGCCGGATTATGGCAGCTTTGCAAGCCATCACAGTATTTGCTTTTAAAGCGAATAAAAGACATGATTATTATAATAAGCAGTTAACAAGATCTGGAACTATGAACTAAAAAATGGAGCGTCTTTTTTCTTCGCCTATTGTGGGGATTACCAAGAACAAGGCGGGGCGTTTGTTGGATGGTCGGACATGGGATGATATGCCTGCGCTTGCAGTGGTAGAGGGAGATAGGGGCTATCGTGATAAGTGCAAATCATAGCGATGTGATCTTGGCTTGCAGTGTATGATAAAATGCTTTAGAGCCAACGTACTACGGGGGGTATCAAATGAATGATTCATTAGAAAAGGCAATAAAAACTATTGTCAAGGTAGCCGAACCTGACAAGATTATCCTGTTTGGCTCACATGCGAGAGGTGATGACAAACCAGGCAGCGATTATGACCTTCTTGTTTTGAAAAGAGGTGTCAAAAAACAGCGTTTATTAACTCAGAAGATATATTTTAGCTTTAAAGATATCGGAGCTCCTATAGACGTGATTGTAGCTGATTTAGATAAGTATGAGCATCTAAGGACGGATCCTTACCTGATTTATTCCGAAGCTGATAAGAATGGAAGGATGGTTTATGAAAAATCTTGATAAGGCAAATTTCCTAAAACCCACGATATCGCTTATCTTATTGAGCTGCTGGAAAAATGGGGCGTAGAAGTACCCGAAAACCTGCAAAACGCCAAAATATTAACGTGTTATGCCGTTGAAACCCGTTATCCTGGGGACTATGAACCGGTGGATGAAGATGACCTTAAAAAAGCAATCGAGATTGCAGAAGAGGTTCTTAGGTGGGTGAAAAAGGAAATGGACAAAGGTCAACGTCCTCCTGATCCCCAGAAAAGTCTTTTTGAGTAAAGGCAAGGTGTTGATATAGGAATGTTGTTTTGAGCGCTGTTTCCACCAGCAGGAAAGATTTCGAATAAAGACTATCGGGAAATGTCAGGTCTTTCCGATGAAGGTGCCAGGAAAGACCTAAATGAACTCGTTGAAAAAAATACTGGATTTAAGAGGAAAAGGAAGAAATACGCATTATATCGCTGAAGCGAGTTGGCGATTAGTTGGCGTTTTTTGGACAAGGTAATTGAATCATCGTGGGGGGCTTTGGTACTAAATCTTGAATAATGAATAGCGCAATATTTGTGACTACTCACGTAGTCAGACTGAAGCTGTTTAGACTGAAGGGGTCAGAAGAGTACGATTGCCGTACTTTAGCGGAAATATCTGATTCTTGTACTAAACATGGCTTCAAAATGTGCTTTTTCCTAACAGTCTTCAGCCTTCAGCCTATCCACCTGAGTAGTTACCAATATTTTATCTGCTATTCAAAATTTGATACCATTTTTCGTGAAGAAATTGCAAAAGAAAATTAATATTTACTTCTTGACGATATGAACTGATGAGCGTCCCATAAATAATCCCAGCTTTACAATCCCCATAGATAATGGTAGGTAATTAACCGTTGCTCAGAGCGGCACAGTCCAACAAAGTTTTATCCATCATCCCGCTGATTAAACATATCGTCCGAGCTTTTCAACCTGTTTCTGCCAAACCGGGCTTTCCCGTATTCTTGTACTGCGGGACAATAGATAAAACTCTATACGTTCGGCTATAGGAAAAGAAATGAGAAAAATAGAAGAAAATTACCAACGTATAACTCTTCATTCGCTTAAAAAAATTACTATTTGTTTAATTTTATTCTTGATATAAATCAGTAGGTTACAATATCAGTCGTATTTTTCTGACTCCATGCTCATAATTCGACTAATTTTTAACCACATCATCGGGTTATGAAAACATCCTTATTGCTGGGTTTGACCCTTATGACAGAGTGATCAAAATCAAACTCATTTCATGCTTGCTAAAGCAAAAATCAGAGCATTTGCGTAACCTATTGATTTATATGGCAATAAAATTAAACAAACTCCTATTTTTTTAAGCGAATGAAAAGGTATAACGGATGATAAGCGTTTATTCGATATCCGCTTCTGGCAATCTCAGGGAGATTTTGCCATTTTTGAAGCAGTAGCGGAAATGCTAAATGATTATTTTTTGATTCGAGGGAAAAATGCTGACGAGTCCAGACTTCAGAGAACTATTCAAAATTTTCGAAAAGCATAAAATTCGTTATCTTGTAGTGGGCGGATATGCTGTAATGAAATACAGCGAGCCACGATTCAGGGACGGACTTGCGGGACGTACATCAGTTTAGGACGGACTTGCGGGACGTACATCAGTTTATAAGTTGACGTGGTAATTTAAACTGGAAAACGTATGGGGTCTTTCCTGATTGAGTAAACAGCGCCAGGGCGGGCTTTTAGTGGTTTTTATAGAGATAATATGACTTCATGATTTTCTTCACATAATTCTCTGTTTCTTTTATGGGAGGAATTTTCTTGTAACGTTCAACTCTATTTGGGCCTGCATTATAAGCAGCCAGTGCAAGAGGCAGCTTACCTTCAAAACGGGTCATTAATTGTTTTAAATAAAGTGTGCCTCCCAGAATATTCTCCCGTGGATTAAATGGATTGGTAATTTTGAGAGACTCAAAATTTTCGGGCATGATCTGCATAAGTCCCATTGCTCCGGCTTTTGAAACAGCTTTAGGATTAAAATTCGACTCAACTTTTATGAGAGCTTTCAGCAGGGGGAAAGAAACGCCGTATCTTATTGATGCTTCAGATATAAAATGGTCATACTTGCTTGTTGAATATTTGTTTGAGACCTTTGAAGGGTTTTCACTTAGATAGAATTTATAATCTGATGATGTCGGCACATTGGTAAAATGAAGTACTCCATCGCTGTCAATATATGTGTATATGTCAGCATGGCCGCATAATACAACTGTAAATATAAAAAGAGTTGTGCAGAATATTGTTATAAAGAAATATTTAATGCAACTGATGAACATTTCAAATAATTACCACTTTCTGTACTGCCCTGACGATTTCTTCGGGATTATCCATGATTTGCAGGATATCAAGATCATTATCAGATATCTTATGATGTTCAAGCAAGGTAGTCTTGATCCATTCCAACAGTCCTGACCAGTAATCAGATCCCACCAGTATAACAGGGAAGGGTTTAATGCGGTGTGTTTGAATAAGTGTAACAGCCTCAAAGAGTTCATCCATGGTGCCGAAACCGCCTGGCATAATAATATATGCATTGGCATATTTCACAAACATAACCTTGCGGATGAAGAAATATTTAAACTCGAGCTTGATATTTGAATAGTCATTTGGTTTTTGCTCAAACGGAAGGATAATGTTCATTCCAACAGAGGTGCCTCCTGCTTTTAGAGCCCCTCTGTTTCCCGCTTCCATGACGCCTCCCCCTCCTCCGGTTATTACAGCAAAATTGCTTTTGACAAAAAGGGCCGCTATTTCTTCGGTTTTCTTATAGATTGGATCATCTTCTTTAATCCTGGCTGAACCGAAAATAGTTACTGCAGGGCCAATATCGTGAAGCCTCTCAATGCCTTCAACGAATTCTCCCATAATTTTAAACAGACGCCATGCTTCGCCTATTTTAAAATCGTCAATTATAAATTGTTTTTCCATTAATATCACGATGTTCTTTAAGGTTTATTGGTAAGCGTTCACGGAACATTGAAATTAGAAATTTGGCCTTCATGCTTTTTATCAAAGTCGTGCCAGACCATATCTGATAACTCTTCTGCCAGTTTATAGACATCCAACTCGCAAACTCGTTTCATCGCTTCCCAATTTCTACTTCCTAATTTCTACTTTCCAATTTCAAGTTTCAAGCCGTGAACCGTGAACGATTTATTTTTATCGGCATCCAGCCGATACTCAGACCCCTCACGCTTTACCTTTAAATCCAATCGTAACTTCACCTCTGTCCACAATAATCGGAACTTTGCGTCTCCCATCGGAATATTTCAACATAGTATCAAGCTTGCCGGCATCAGACAATACGTCAATATATTCCACATCTTTACCGTTTTTTATATAGGCTTCACGAGCCGCTGTGGTAAAAGGTCAGGTATTCTTTCCAAAAATCAATACTTTTTCTTTCAAGACCAGTTCTCCCTTGAAAAATAAATGTTATCTCAAAAAATTAAACTTATCATTTTGTGCATTTTAAAAATCGCATGCTGTGCATTGCATAAGAAGGTTTTTAAGCTTCTTGTGAAGAATCGAGTATGAAAAGCAGGTTTTGGCTATTTCATAGTTGTGATCAACCATTTTTTTCCGAAGCTTTTCGTCCTCAAGAACTTTTTCAACCTGCCTTATTGCCTTATCTGTTATATATCCATTAATTTCAATTACAGAAAATCCCTTTGGTTGAATATCCATTGCGTAAATCGAATAAGTATTTACAACTATTGGTTTTCGGAAATATATTGCTTCAAGAAAAGCATTGCCAAAGCCCTCAAAGTCTGAAGGATAGGTGACAATATCTGCATAAGGGTAAATGTCATTCAGGGTATAAATTTTCTTCCCTGATTCAGTGAATCCTCTTTTTTCATTAATGATATCTGAAACAAAAATTGTATCAACGCCCAGCATAACAGCATATTCTTTTACTCTGCATTCGTAATCATAGTCTTCATCACCTGAAGCATGTGAAATAACGAGTTTGGCTTTCCTCCCCAATCTGTTGATAATCTCTATTGCGAGCTCAATTTTTTTGCGCTTAACAACTCTGGTAGGCTGGAGAATAAATAACTGGTCGTCCTCGATTCCAAGAGCCTTTCTCACGTCAGATGCATAATCATCAACTGGTTCAGGCGGATTATCAAAGTCCATGACATTAGGGATGATGGTTGGAGAAATACCAGTTCTAAGACTTAACTGGTTATTAGCAGAAGAGTTGATTACCACGTGCTGAATTTGCGGCAGATGAGGAGGAAAGGCCATATTAAGGTATTCCCATACGGCGTTCCTCATAAAAGCCTGTCGTTCCCAGAAGAAATCGTGATGATGGGCAATTGTTGAAATGCCTGTTTCAGATATAAGTTCTGCAATGGCTATGCCGAGAGGTATATTAAGCGGTATTGTCAGGCAATTTTCAGCTACCAGGAGATCAATTTTAAACTGCCGGATGAAGTTATAAAGATGTTTCTTTAATCTCAGTCTGAGTTCATGGATTCTCTGTGATACATAGTCGCTTCGTTTTTTCAATCTAAAGCAGTTCCGATGGATTTCCCGTATGTTAGGATGTTTAAAATGAGCTTCAGAAACTATGTATGAACGCTCCGGTGCACGATCACACTCACCGGCAAAATAAAAACATGTAAATCCTTCTTTTTCAAACAAGTAAGCCCATTTTGATGCTTCAAGGGAAACGCCGTCTGTCCCGGCAAGGCGGGTTGAAATAAATCCAACATGTTGCGGTTTGTGAGCGAATAAACGGCAAGAATTTTCTTCTTCAAATTTAATTTCATCATTTACTATATTCATATATCTCCTGATATCGAAAACAATCTACAGTATGATCATTTACCATTCCTGTTGCCTGCATAAAAGCATAACATATTACCGGGCCTGCGAATTTAAATCCTTTTTTTTTTAAATCAACGCTCATGGCCATTGATTCCTTTGTTTTTGAAGGAATTTCGTTTTGATTTTTCCATGCGTTCTTTATTGGTTTGCCTTTAGTGAACTGCCGGATATATGCATCAAAACTTCCGAATTTTCTTTGAATGTTAAGGAATGCTCCGGCGTTTTGAATGGCGGCTTCTATCTTAAGTCTATTTCGGATAATTCCTTTGTTGGATAAAAGCTTTTCTATTATAGCTGAGTCGAATTTTGCAACAATTTCCGGGTCAAAATTATTAAAAGCTTTTCTGTAGTTGTGGCGTTTTTTTAAAATGGTCAACCAGCTTAAACCTGCCTGCGCTCCTTCCAGTATAAGTAACTCAAACAACTTTCTATCATCATGCAAAGGAATTCCCCATTCATTATCATGGTAATTTTTATAAAGAGGATCACTCCCTGCCCACTCACATCTTGTCTTCATAATTACCAGAATCCGTCAAGGCCCCTTAATCCGTTCATATAAAGACGCCCGCTTGCTTCAAACATAGAGTAACTTGTGAGTAAAATGGGCATGTTATAGGAACCTGCAAGCTTTATAATGTTTTCATTTGGTTTCTTTCCTCTTACAAAAACAACCGCAACAATTCCGGCAACTTTAGCAGTCTGTATAACCTGCTCTGTGGTTATGCCGGTAAGCAAAACCGAGCCTTCAGCCAGTGAGGATAAAATATCATCCATCAAATCCGATCCTCCGGCCGCTACTATTGTTTTATCGAGCTGATCATCTCCAACAAGCACAGTCGCCTTTAATGTATCTCTAATTTCAGATATTTTCATATGAAATAGTAGTCCGTATTTTATCTTTTCCCAATTTCTACTGTCCAATTCCAAGTTTCAAGCCGTGAACGGTTACTAATATTTCATAATAGTCGCTCAATGTCAACGATATCGTCAGGCAGATACATACTCGGGTGGATAGGCTGAAGTCAGAAGCTTCCTGCCGGTCTTCCACCTGAGTAGTTGCAACATATTTAGTAACCGTTCACGGTTCACAGTTATCGGTTCACGGTTGAAAAAACAGAAGGTAGTGGAAAATTATGGGATCCTCATCCAAAATGCTTCAATCGTTGCATAGTTCATTGAAAAAACTGTGAACCGTGAACCGACAACCGTGAACGGTTACCATATTTATACGATTTTGGATGCTTGACTGAAAAACAACGTTGGATTATATAGGGCAGGGATCGGAGAACATTATTCTTTGTTCAAAACAAATGGAAATTCGGGTTGGGAGAATTGGTATGAAAAGTTATAAGCTCAGGGCAGTTGAGACGGCAGAATACTTGAAAGCTCACATTAACAAGTCCCCTGAAACAGGCATTCTCACAGGGACAGGCCTTGGCAATAGTGCGGGCTCAATAGATGTTGATGCATCGTTCAATTACAAAGATATCCCTAATTTCCCTGTTTCGACAGTTCAGGCACATCTTGGGAAGCTTCTTTTTGGCGGCTTGAATGGAAAACCTGTTATTGCCATGCAGGGCCGGTTTCATCTTTATGAGGGCTACTCTCCGGCAGATGTTACTTTTCCAGTAAGAGTCATGCAGGAGCTTGGTGTTAAGATCTTAATTCTTTCCAATGCAGCCGGAGGACTCAATGCTGACTTTAAAGCCGGGGACATAATAATTGTCAAAGACCATATTAATCTTACCGGCTTAAATCCTCTTATTGGGCCCAATGAAGACAGTTGGGGTATTAGATTTCCCGACATGAGCAGAGCATATGATGAAAAGCTTGCTTTGCTTGCGGAAGATGCCGGCACCAAAGCAGGTATAAGAATACAGAAAGGTGTATATGCAGGCTTAAAGGGACCATCTCTTGAAACTCCGGCAGAAGTGCGTTTTTTAAAGACAATAGGTGCGGAAGCTGTTGGTTTCTCAACAGTTCAGGAAGTCATTTCAGCCGTGCATGGAGGAATGAGGGTGCTATGCCTGTCGACGATTACCAATATTAATGATCCTGACGAGCCTGTTCCTGCAACTATTGAAGAAATTATCAGTGTGGCGGAGAAAGCCGCTCCCAGGCTTGAAACGATAATTAATGTTGTTGTGGGCGGGGTAACGTTTTAAAAGTGCCTAAAATACCTAAAGTGAGCTAAAGTGCCTAAAGTTGTGGTACGCCTTCGGCGTGCTAATTAATAATCCAAAGCTACGGGGGTTTGTCCACTGATGTATTGATGGCCTAATGAACATATATAAAATGATAGAATACCTTAACTTTAGGCACTTTAATATACTTTAGCTCACTTTAGGCACTCATGGCCACACCGAAGGGGCGTTAAATTGCTATGAATTCTGATATACTGGTTTTAAACGGAACATTGCTGACTATGGATTCAAGGGGCACACAGTTCAAAAACGGTGCCGTTGCCATAGAAGGTGAAAAAATTGTTGCTTTAGGGCCTGCTGATGATTTTTCATCATGGAATGCATCACGCATTATAGATGCCCGTGGAGGTATAATTATGCCGGGGCTTGTTAATGCTCATACTCATGCAGCAATGACATGTTTCAGGGGCCTTGCAGATGATCTTCCATTGATGACCTGGCTGAATGATTATATATTTCCTGCAGAGGCAAAGCTTGATTATGAAAAAGTTTATTGTGGAACTCTTCTTGCCTGTGCCGAGATGATAAGTTCCGGGACCACCTGTTTTTGTGATATGTATCTTTTTGAAGATTCTGTAGCCTGTGCGGCAAAACATGCCGGGATGCGGGCGGTGGTGGGCGAAGTACTATACGACTTCCCTTCACCCAATTATGGCCCGATTGAGAATGGCTTTGCATATACGGAAATGCTTATAAAAAAGTGGAAAAATGACCTTCTGATAACTATTGCTGTTGAACCTCACTCTCCTTACCTTTGTTCGCCTGATCTTCTTAAGAGAGCTTCTTTTCTTGCGGAAAAGAATAATATTCCACTTGTTATTCATGTCTCGGAAACTGACTACGAAGTCCAAACAAGCAAAAAAAAGCATGGTCTTACACCCGTCGGATTACTTGCAGATCTTGATGTGTTGTCGCCGAATCTTCTTGCCTGTCATTGTGTTGCGCTGACAGATGAAGATATTTCTCTTCTGCAGCGTTTTGATGTTAAAGTTTCCCATAATCCTGAAAGCAATATGAAACTTGCATCAGGCATTGCTCAGATACCAGGGCTTTTAAAAGCGGGAGTTTGTGTCGGGCTGGGAACAGATGGATGTGCAAGCAATAATAATCTGGATATCTTTCTGGAGATGGATACCGCAGCCAAGCTGCACAAGGTAAACACTTTTGACCCGACTGTTATGGATGCATATACTGTGCTTAAAATGTGTACTATTGACGGGGCAAGGTCACTTGGGCTTGATGATATAACCGGCTCTCTTGAGCCAGGGAAAAGGGCGGATATTATAATTATTGATACACATAAGCCCCATCTCACGCCGATGTATAACCCGATTTCTCATCTTGTTTATGCAGTAAAAGGAAGCGATGTTATAACCTCTATTATAAACGGGAAAATAGTCATGGAAGACGGCAGACTTTTAACCTTGAAACTCGCAGATATAATTGAAAAGATTAAGATTATTGCAGATGAAATAAGAGGCTCTAAACCTGAGTAAAAGGTAACGGTTTACGGTTTACGGTTCACGGTTCACGGTTAAAAGCCGACCAACCCTGAACCTGACAACCTGAGTAGTTAGTGCCTGAACGAAAACTGCTAATTTTCCCAATTTCTGCGTCAGGCTTAAATTTTAATCCTCAAAATACTCAATGTATTCCTGCGGTTAAAATTTGCGCCTTTCTTGGACTTGAAAAAATTTTCTATTTTTCGTTCGGGCACTAGTTACGAAATATGAAGGGATCAAGGCAACCAACCGTGAATCGTGAACCCAACAACCTGAGTAGTTACCATGAGTTTTGATATAATAATACACAACGGTACAATAGTTACGGTAAACCCTGATTTTGATATTATTAAAGATGGCATTGTATGTATAAAAAAGGGGCGGCTGGAACGGATTGAGCCCAGGAGCGCGGGCTCACTGATTCCGGAGGCCATGGAGATAATAGATGCTAAGGGCGGGATTATAATGCCCGGCCTTGTAAATACACATACCCATCTTCCGATGTCTATATTCAAGGGACTTGCTGATGATTTGCCCTTAATGACCTGGCTGAATGAACATATTTTTCCTGCCGAGGCAAAGCATATGAAAGCCGAGACTGTCAGGCTCGGGTCTTTTTTATCATGTGCGGAGATGATACTGTCCGGCACAACCACGTGCTGTGACGGGTATTTTTTCGAAGATGAAGTAGCAAAGGCGGTTTTTGATTCCGGCATGAGAGCGATACTCGGGCAGGGTATTATAGACTTTCCTGCTCCGGGAGTTCCGGAACCGTCAGATAATGTTAATAAAGCGGTCAGATTTACTGATAAATGGTATAATAAATCATTGATGATAACCCCCTCAATATTTTGCCATTCACCATATACCTGTTCTGAAGAAACTTTGAAAAAAGCAAAACATGCTGCATTGTCAAAAAATCTGCTTTTTCAGATTCACGTAGCGGAAACAAAAGACGAGAGGGATCGGATTTTGTCTGAGAAAAATTCTTCTCCAATCAAGTACCTTGATAGTATTGGAATACTGGATAATAACACTCTGCTTGTTCATTCAATATGGGTGGATAATGATGATATTGATATAATTGCAAATAGCGGTGCCAAAGTTTCGGTTTGCACAGAAAGTGAAATGAAGCTGGCTTCCGGTATTGCTCCGGTCATTAAATTTTTAGAGGCAGGAATAAAAGTCGGACTTGGTACGGACGGGAGTGCGAGCAATAACGACCTTGATCTCTTCAATGAGATGGATATTACTGCGAAACTCCACAAGGTTAATATCCTTGATCCGACAGTCATGGATGCAAAGACAGTCTTTAAGCTGGCGACAATTGATGGGGCCGGGGCACTTGGTCTTGATAATGAAACAGGCTCTCTGGAAACCGGCAAACAGGCAGACATTATTATTATCGATGTCAATAAACCTCACCTTGTCCCAATGTACAACCCTGTGTCACATATTGTGTATTCCGCACGTGGCTCGGATGTTCAGGACGTTATTATTGCCGGAAAGGTTATAGTCAGGGATCAGAAGCTCCTTAGTTTTGATCTTGAAGATGTGCTTGAAAGAGCTTCACTAACAGGTGAGACGATTAAGGAGAAAATAGTATCATGATTGAATCCTATGCATTTGGTTCTATTGTAGTTGATGGAAGAAAATTCACATCTGATTTAATTATCTACCCCGATGGACATATAGATGCTTTCTGGTGGCGAAAGGCCGGCCATAGACTTGCAAGCGTTGATATCCATAAACTTATAAATTCAAAGCCGGAAGTCATTATTGCCGGCACAGGCTCAAGCGGTCTCATGAAACCTGAAAAAGAGCTTGAAAAATTACTTCAGCAAAGGGGCATAGAGTTTATTTCAACATTAAGCAGAAAGGCAGTGAAAATTTATAATGACCTGTCATCAAAAAAAAATGTTGGCGCATGTTTTCATTTAACGTGCTGATAAAGGGTAACAGTTTACGGTTCACGGTTGATCAAAACATAAAAACTGTAAACCGATAACCGTGAACTGTTACGATAAAGGTTTGTCAATTAAAAAGCCGGTTTCAAATAGAAAATGGATGGCAAGAATATGAGGCCAATATGGCTGGATAAGGATACGGGAATTGTTAAGGTAATCGATCAGCGTTTTCTTCCCCATGAATTTGTAATTTCCGATTTGAGAAGCGTTGATGATGTTATAAATGCCATAAAAGAAATGTTTGTCAGGGGCGCACCTCTTGTAGGCGTTGCCGGAGCTTATGGTGTTTACCTTGCGGTTATAAATTTTGATGAAAAAACAGGTTTTGATGATTTCCTTATTAATGAGTGCAACAGACTAAAAGCCGCAAGACCAACCGCAGTTAACCTTTCCTGGGGCGTGGACAGGGTTATGCATGAATTGTTAAAAATGACAAGTCAACCGGCAAGGATAGACAGGGCAAGGGATGAGGCTGCAAATATCGCTGATGAGGAGGCAGAAAACTGCAGAAGGATTGGTGAAAACGGTTTGCCGCTGATTGACGAGATTTGGATGAAAAAAGGAGGCGAAACAGTTAACATCCTTACCCATTGCAATGCAGGGTGGCTTGCCTGCGTAGAATATGGAACAGCAACTGCCCCGATATATGCTGCCTATGAAAATGATATAGATATACATGTCTGGGTGGACGAAACAAGGCCACTCAACCAGGGGGCCAGGCTAACCGCCTGGGAGCTGGGTAAATATGGTGTCAAGCACACTGTCATAACTGATAATGCCGGAGGTCACCTGATGCAGCATGGAATGGTGGATATGGTTATTGTTGGTACAGACAGAACCACCCATACAGGCGATGTTGCTAACAAGATAGGGACTTATCTTAAAGCACTTGCGGCAAGAGATAACAACATACCCTTTTATGTTGCTCTTCCATCCAGTACTTTTGACTGGGAACTTGATGATGGTATAAAGGGAATACCCATTGAAGAGAGAGATCCTGATGAAGTTAGATATGTGCAAGGTTTAGATCACGGCTCAATAAAGAGTGTTCTGATTCCTCCGGCAAGCAGCCCTGCAGCTAACTTTGCATTTGATGTAACCCCTGCAAGGCTTGTTACCGGTTTTATAACTGAAAGAGGTATTTGCAAGGCAACAAAACAGGATATAAAGAGGTTGTTCCCTGAAAAAATAAAGAAGTCGGTGTCAAAGCTTGAATTGTGAATAAAGAAAAGTTTAATTCACAATTCACAATTCAAGCTTTGACACATGGCCGTGAATCTGCCACCTTCTGTGCCCTGCCCCGCTTCGGGTTCGCCTATTCGGTTCGGTTTTATGATACCTTTGGCAATAATCGATACCAGCACAGGAAGGCTTCCCTGGGTAAGACGCACTACCTCCCCATATGCCGTCCAACTTCACTTCGGTTTGGTTCACCGGATATTAGGCCTCGCTCAGCCACGCCTGCTCGACCTCCTTCCCGCTGCCATATAGTTGGTTCACTGTTCGCTACGTACATGGGTTCTGCCTCATGCTTCCTCCGGACGCCCCATTTCTGGAAACTGCCCTTGCCTTGTTGGCTTTGCCCTTCCGTCCGGTAACGGCGGACATTTTATGACTTCCGGTTGCCACCGGAAGCTCGGTAAGTACGCCATGCCAGGCGCACGTGAGCCGTTCAGAAGGCAAAGCCTCTGAACCATAACCTTGCTCAGAGAGCAAGGATTTCTACATCAAATTAAAATCAAACTGGTCTATGGTAGGTTTTTCAATGAGTCTGGACTCTTTGAAGCGTAAAGCGACTCTTCGTATCCTTCTTGCCTCCAGTTCAAAATCGAGAAGATGTTCGATAATATCAAGAGATGGCTGGTTTTTCTCTTCTGCCAGGTTCATAACCTGCTCAAGGTTTGCGGAACAGGTTTTCATCTTGAGTTGTTCAAATTTTTCAATTATTGTCTTCTTCATCATCGTTGCTCTTCCTTTTTGTGAGTATATAGTATCCGCTGAATTTCTATTTCAGCGCATTATCTATGTGCAGTTCATACAATAACATTGGGTTTTTTGGATTTCAGATTTAAGCGCCACAGGCGCTTCATGGGGAATTCTGGAAGGAATTCAGTGTGTCCAGTATTGTTTGAACGCACCTCTCCCTGTTGCGGAACGTTTAGCTTGCGGACAGACCGGTGTTACTGATATTTGTTCAGGTCAGCAGTCCTAATCTTACAAGATTTTTCTCTTCAATTTTTTCTTCTGTCCAAAGTTGAATAAACTTCTTCAGATTGTAAGCGGTCTGACACAGCAAAGACCATATGCGGTCTCCTTTAAAGCCATGGTAAAGACTGCGTCCGAAACCTCGAAGATTTTTAGCAACGGCTATGAATCCTTCTGTTGCCGAACGGGCTTTGCAGCAAAAATCCTGCTTTTCTTCGGAGACATCTTCACTACGCCCCAGAAAAACGTTATTGATCTCCTGTGCAATTTTAAAATTGGTTGCACTCCGGTATCCGAGATCTGTAACAGCAGTGTCGGGGTTCTCTTTCATCCGTTTTTTAAAAAGAGCAAGGGTTTCCGGGAAAAGGATCTTATCATTGGGACTACCGATAAAGTTTTCAATGGTAATCATAAAACCTTCACGGTTAAAAGACATCTGCATTGTTGTCCCGAACTCACAGGCAGGATGGATTTTTCCTTTTTTAATTGGACGGGCATCCGGCTCATCAAGAGAAACAATGCGGCTTTTTATGTGTATTTCACCTTGAAGCTTTTCAATTGTCTGTTCTTCTAAAAGGTTCAAAAGGTTTAGCATTTTGAGGGCTTTTGCCTTTCTTTTCTCTGAACATTTCAGAGAATTTGCTTTTTCACTGAATATTTTCAGTGCGGGAATAAACAGCGTATTGAATTTAGCGAGCCATACCGCCCGGTTGTTACCTTTGTTCAGACCGAATCCTCGCCATAATTTCCTGATTTCATCATCATTCCACCATATGGGAATATTATGCAGTTTGCAAAACTGCTTCATTTTTTTAAAAGCTTTGAAAATCAGAGCAACATCATTGGGGTAAATAATGTTGCTTTCCAATACACTTGAATCAATTAGAGCATTATCACCCCGGATTATTTCTGCAAGGCGCAGTGCTTCAAAAAACCTCTTTTTCAATAATTGCAATACCCTGCTCTCCAAGACGGTTTCTCAGAACAGTCAGGGAGCTATGATGAAGGAAGGTTTGCAGACCCATATTCGGAACATTGCAAAAATATTGAATATATCGGTTTTCCTTTATCTGCTTAACAACTTCCCGATCACTCAGCCGGTAATATTTCATAATGATCAGAATAGCTGTCATCATCCGAAGAGATTTTCCGAAAGCTCCATGAGATTTATCATAAAACCGACACAACCGGCTGATGTTTTTTTTCCAGGGAATTATTTCCCGAATAATTACAAGTTCATGAATCGGATTTGTTATATTTGTTTCTAACCATTCAGGAGAAAAAGCTTCTTTAAACGCATTTTTGATCATTGGGATACCTGCTGTTATTTTTATTGAACTACACACACCTTCAGCCTGTTTGAAAGACCTTGAACTAATACATTAAAAATGGCATATAAAGGTATGTAAAGCAACCCGTTTGTCTCTTAAAATAGAAATTCAGCAGATACTATATAAGACAAAAAGTAAAGAGCATGACGCGCTGAAGGCAATAAAGCCGGCAAGCCTTCAACATGCATCAGCCCAGTTATGAAAAGAAAAAGAATTGGTGGACAAGAGCTTTGGGAGGAAACACAATGACTGATTTCGGTCGTACAACCGCAAACGTAGCTGCATGGAATCTTTCCGGGTTTTATCCGATTCCGGCTGATAGGCTGGAGCGACAAATCGAGGGGCTTGCACTGCTTGATGCAGAAGTCGTCGCGCTTGTCGAGATCAACCCGCTTTCAGCGATTGAAACTTTGAAACAAGGACTTCAGGACAAAGGCGTAAGTTACGAGTACACCATTCTTGAACAGGAGAATGACTTAAACATTGGCGTGCTGTATAAGACCGGGGTTACGGTGACAAATCCGCGATTTATAGATGGCTCAGACCTCGGTGACACCAGGAGACGAAAAGCCTTTGTCGTTGACATGAAGATCGGCAAGTTCGACTTTCTGCTCATTGTTGTGCACCTTAAGTCGGGGCGGGGTGCCAAAGAACAGAAGATCCGAGACGATCAGGCAAAGGTCATTGGGCAATTCATCAAGGAACTTCGGGAAAAGAGCCGAGAAGACATCCTGTTACTCGGCGATTTCAACATGATCCCTGGTCAAGATGTCAGTAATTTCCACCATCTTGGTAGCGACGACCTGATGGATTTTTTGTCATCATGGGACCTTCAAGCACGTTTTTCACACATCCTGGAGGCTGGTAGGGCAAACCTGCTGGATGGCTTTGCGATAAGTCGGACATACAGCACCGAGTACATTCGCGGGAGCCTTCGTATATTTCCAATGCATTGGAGTATGGACATCGGTCGGGAGCGGTTTCGAGAGACCGTCTCGGACCATCTGCCGTTCGTTGCTTCGTTCAGAATTGATCGAGCTCGAGATTAGGAAATAGGGTGCCCCCGTTCCTAAGAAAGCTTGAAAAGAACAACCTCCCCCGGGCAGTTAAAACGGACGGGTACTCCGGACGTTCCAACGCCGGAGCTGGTGTAACCGCACATCTCCTTGTATTTCCACAGGCCACCGGCCATTTTTCTGGGAGCGCGGCTGTGCGTAATAATAGGGCCGTCGTAAAAAGGGAGGCGAATCTGCCCTCCATGGGTATGTCCGCATAGATAAAGGCTGGCCATGTACTGAGCAGCATCCCTGTAAGCTTCAGGCGAGTGCGCAATAAAGATATTGAATGCGTTTTTGGGCACCTCATTGAAAGCTGATTTCAGATCGTGTGTTCTATAATAGTGCGGATCATCCACACCCACCAGCCAGATAGTCTCGTTGTCACGCTTCAAAGGACAGGCATCATTTACAAGCATACATATGCCGGCATCCTCAAGATCAGGAATAATCTCAATGCAGTCGTGATTTCCAAGCACTCCAAAGACCCCGTCTTTTGCCTTGATGTTTTTGACTATCTGCCGAAGCTGCCGAGTGGCCGGAAATGAAGATCCATACATTTCGGCGCGAATATCCCCTCCTATAATACAACAGTCACATTCTATACCTGAAACAATCTCAATGACACGTTCAGTAATTCCTGACAAGCCATCAAGATGAAGATCGCACAGAAAGAGTATGCGGTAGGAATCAAACGAGGCAGGCAGGTCCGGAAATCGTAAATCTATTTGGCGAAACCGCACATCTAATGCGTTGCGGACACCTGTATCATACTTGTTGATAAGTTTAAAAAAACCGGCCGTTATCCATTCATAATAGATAATATTTTCAAAATTAAGATAGCGCTGCAAAGGTGGAAGAGCAATGTGGCATGCACGCCATGCCTTGAAACGGGTGCTGGATTTTACAAGGCGCAGATTCTTTTCATGGGGTGCCAGGGGGGTTTCTTTCTTAAAAAAGCGCGCCCCAAAATGTGTAATCGGAACAAAAAGGATAAGCAAAATAATAATCAGAGCCCAGTCCAGTGAAAAATAATACTTAACAAACAACAGAGGAAAAAGGCCCTCAAATAGTTGATCAAGGATCGGTACCGCAGTGCCGCTCGCCAGTTCAAACCTTCTTTTAAAAAAACTGCTCAGGGAATCTCCCAGCATCGAGAAGAATCCGATACAGAACCCCACAATGAGAGGCAGCCCCAAAAATGCACTGAGTAAAGTTCCTGCTGCCATGCTTCCAATAATTCCGCGGATAGTCTTGTGGCTGCCCAGCAACGGTTTTCCGTCCAAAAATGTCCGGTTCCGGTCGATCGGCCAGTTCCATCTATCTTCCAATAAAAACGCAATAACAGGAGGGGCTGCATTGACGGCAAAAAGAAGGATTATGATCTTAAGGCTGATGGGTATAATAGTGAAATCTCCTTATTTAGTGTCTGAACGAAAACTGCTGATTTTTCCAATTTCTGCGTCAGGCTTAAAATTTAATCCTCAAAATACTCCATGTATTCCTGCGGTTAAAATTTGCGCCTTCCTTGAACTTGATAGTAGGGGCGACCCTTGTGGTCGCCCTAATCGAATCAGGGCGATCACAAGGATCGCCCCTACAAAAAAAACAATATAATTACAACCTGAAAGTTCGCACCGAAGGAGCGCTAATTTAAAAAAAATTTCTTGTTTTCGTTCGGGCACTATTCAGGTATATTTTGGAAAATAATGTCGTCACTCTCCGCATCAGCTTTTATAATTGTATTCTCAGTAAATTTCCCTTTGAGAATTTCTACAGCCAGAGGATTTTCAATATATTTTTGAATCGCGCGCTTTAAGGGTCGTGCTCCGTAAACCGGGTCATATCCCTTTTCAGCTAACAATCTGACTGCGCTATCTGAAAGCTCAAGTTTAACATTTCTTTGCTCAAGTCTTTTAAGAAGCTTTTCAATCTGAATCCTCACAATTTTACCAAGCTGTTCATGCGTAAGGTTGTGGAAAATAATAATTTCATCTATTCTGTTTAAGAATTCAGGTTTGAAGCCGGCTCTCAGAGCTTCTGTTACCCTGTTTTCCATTTCTTTGCGGTCGTATGCTCCAAGTTCCTGTATCCAGTTACTGCCCACATTTGAAGTCATTATAATTATAGTGTTTTTAAAATCTACAGTTCTCCCGTGACCGTCCGTCATCCGTCCGTCATCAAGAATCTGAAGCAGCACATTAAAAACCTCGGGGTGGGCTTTTTCTATTTCATCAAACAGCACCACTGAATAAGGACGTCTTCGAACCGCCTCTGTGAGGTATCCGCCTTCTTCATACCCAACGTAGCCGGGAGGCGCTCCTATAAGCCTTGCTACAGAATGCTTCTCCATATATTCTGACATATCAATTCTTACCATTGCCTGTTCGCTGTCAAAGATGAATTCTGACAGAGCTTTTGCCAGCTCGGTTTTGCCGACTCCTGTTGGTCCCATGAAAATGAATGATCCTATAGGGCGATTTGGATCCTGCAGACCGGAACGAGCTCGGCGGACTGCATTTGATATAGCCGATATTGCCTCATCTTGTCCGATAACTCTTTCGCTGATGCGGTCCTCCATATGTACAAGTTTTTCCCTTTCACCTTCGAGCATCTTGCTTACAGGGATTCCCGTCCATCTGGATACTACCCTGGCAATGTCTTCAGCATCCACTTCTTCTTTAAGCATTTTTTTGTCTTTTTGAAGTTCTGAGAGTTTTCTTTTTGCCTCGTCAAAACGCTTTTTAAGTTCTGTTGCCTTGCCGTATCTTATTTCAGCGACTTTTGCCAGATCTCCTTCTCTTTCTGCGTGCTGTTCTTCGATGCCAATCTGCTCAAGCTCTTCTTTTATCTTTCTGATAGTCTGGATCATGTCTTTTTCATTCTGCCAGTGAGCTTTCATCTCCTGAATTTCATCTTTCATGGCAGCAAGTTCTTCTTCCAGTTTTGCAAGCCGCTTTTTTGACGCGTCGTCAACTTCTTTTTTAAGAGCTTCTCTTTCTATTTCTGATTGGGTTATTTTACGCTGGATTTCGTCAATTTCTGCAGGCAGGCTGTCTATTTCTATTCTAAGCTTGGAGGCGCATTCATCTACAAGGTCAATGGCCTTGTCAGGAAGAAAACGATCTGAAATATATCGGGTTGAAAGAGTCGCGGCAGCAATTATCGCCGAATCCTTTATTCTTACTCCATGATGTATTTCATATTTTTCCTTGAGTCCTCGAAGAATAGAAATTGTGTCATCTACTGTTGGCTCAAGGACCATTACAGGTTGAAAGCGCCTTTCCAGAGCAGCATCTTTTTCAATATATTTTCTGTATTCATTTAATGTAGTGGCGCCGATACACCTTAATGTTCCCTTTGCAAGCGCCGGTTTCAGCATGTTTGAAGCATCCAGTGCTCCTTCGCTTGCGCCTGCTCCAACCACGGTATGCAGTTCATCAATGAAAAGAATTACTTGTCCTTCAGCTCTTTCTACTTCTTTTAAAACAGCTTTCAGACGATCTTCAAATTCTCCTCTGTACTTTGCACCTGCTATAAGCGCTCCCATATCCAGTGCAACGAGCCGTCTGTTTTTCAGGCTTTCCGCAACATCTCCTGCTATAATTCGCTGAGCAAGACCCTCAACTATTGCGGTTTTGCCGACTCCAGGCTCTCCTATTATAACAGGATTATTCTTTGTCCGTCTTGAGAGAACCTGCACAATGCGTCTTATTTCATCATCCCGTCCAATTACAGGGTCGAGCTTGCCAAGGCGTGCCAGATCTGTCAGATCCCGGCTGAATTTGTCCAGCGCCTGGTATTTTTCTTCCGGATTCGGATCTGTTATACGCTGTGAACCGCGAATATCCTTTAAAACTTTAAAAATTGAATCTCTAATTATTCCATAACGGCTCAGGATCTTTATACCTTCACCGGTTTTTTCATCTGAAATCGCCAGAAGGATGTGCTCTATGCTTACATACTGATCCTTCATTTTGGCAGCTTCCGTAAAAGCAGCGTCAAGCACGGATTTTGTCCTCTGTGAGATATAAACATCTCCTGCACCGCTTATCTTGGGGAGTTTATCAATAGCCATTGCAATCTCTTGAGCGACATTTTCCGGTGAGACGCCGAGCTTTCGGAGCATAGACCTGGCTATCCCCTCCTGTTCATTCAGCATTGCGCCCAACAAGTGCTCCGGTTCAACCTGCTGGTTATTATTGTTTGAAGCCAGAGACTGGGCATTTTGAATGAGCTCCTGTGATTTTATTGTAAATTTATCAAAACGCATAAATATATACCTCCTGTTTTGAAAATTTATATTGTGATTTCGTAATAGTTCATCAGCCACAAAGACACAAAGGCACTAAGCAGGAATATGATTGATAAATTGAGGGATTACGAAAAATCTCTCAACCTCTAAATTATGCATTTTGAGAGAATTATATTATAATCTTGGTGACTTAGTGCCTTAGTGGCTAATGTGTTACGATTTATGTAATTTTTGATCTGATAAGAAAATAAACACTTACTATTTGATGTCAATCAGTTTGAAAAAGCCGGAGGAATTGAGGAATTAACGAAGGAGATCTTATTTTTTAAAAAAAATATAAGCAGCCAGGCAGATAAGAATTACGGCAAAGATTTTTTTGAAGTTTGCTGTTGAGACATGTTCAACAAGGCGCGAACCGATCTGAGCGCCGATAATGCCGCCAATACCTAAAAGAATTCCTATTTTATAGTCAACATTAGCCAGTTTGTTGTGCGCAACAAGAGCAGAAATGGAGATAACCAGTATTGCTAAAAATGAGGTGCCTACAGCTTTTTGTGCTGAATATCCCAGAAATATCAACAGAGGAACCATAAGAAAACCTCCGCCAAGTCCGGAAAAAGAAGCGCCGATTCCAACCAGCACGCCGAACAAAATCATCACCAGCATATTTGCATTAATTGGCGTCATTTTTTATGCCTTTCACATCTTTTCTCTAATGATAGTGAATAATAGATTTTTCTATATGATTCCTCGATAAAACTCAACAATGAATCATAATCTTTTGTTTGGCAAAAATACAGATCAATCGAAGATTCTTTTGCCCAAATCGTATAAACCTAAATTGAGCGATTTTTACTTGATCTGCACCAATCTCTTGCGCATCAAGGACTTGCGAAAAGTCTCGACATATCCATTGGTATGCCTGCGTTTTTCGCAAACCTTGCTGCATCAAGATCTTGGCACATTTCTTCGCAAAAAATCACTCAACTTAGGATAAATTATCTTTTCAATGGAATATATTTATAGAGCTGACTTACTTTATTGGAAAACCAGAAGATGAGAACCAAAAGGATTGAAACAGGAAGGTTAACTCCCGTTTAACCCAGGCAGGAAATCTATATGTTTTCCTGCCTGGAGCGGGTTAAGCAACAAGGCTGTGATTACCATAATGACCATTTTCTCCATACTCATTTCCTGCCGGCTGTGCGTCTTCCAAGTATTCTCCCAGCACTTTCTCGATCTCAACAGCGCAACTTATTTCTGATTCCGGGGAGCCTTCAAGATTAATAGTATGATTCGCAAAGTCAATATCCACAATCCGGCAACCGTAGTTGCTTGCAATTATGCTGACCGCGTTTATGAGCTGATTTTCGCTCAGGTTTTTAGATAACATGGCTTTTCGCCTCCTTTCATCCGGGGTATTTGAAATTAATTAATGCCCCAAATAGCATTCCAGAACGCTTTATGCTTTAAATATCTAATAAGCAATAATTATGCCAGAATTGACGACTAATTAATAATTGTTTTAATAACCAATAGTTATATTTTTTTAAAGATGGCCTTATCAAACAATAATTACAGAATAATAACAAAAAACGTTAACATTGATAGTTTAAGCTACAAAAATATCGAGACTTTTCGCAAGTCCTTGATGCGCAAGAGATTGGTGCAGGTTGAGTAAAAAATTGCTCAATTTAGATATAAATGTGTATGAAGAATATTTAATGAATGCGGATAAGGTCGACAGGGAATTTTTAATCTATAGACTTTCATACAGCGCTATTCCAACTGCGGTAGAAAGGTTGAGGCTTCTTATTTCGTCTGATATCGGAATATGGCGGGTGGCGTCTTTATACATGGACAGGATTGATTGGGGTAGCTCTTTTGTTTCAGAACCGAAGATGAGAAAAAGTCTTTCCGAAGATGGCATTGACCAGACTGGTTTTTCCCCGTTTTTTGTAAACAAAACAACTTTTTCTTCTTTAAGAGGTTGCTAAACCAAGATCTCTATAAAAGCCCAGGCCTTTTGTATCTGGTAGCCGCTTGTTCTGCTCAAACATTTGGAGTCAACTCAGTCTTTTTCGCTATAAGTTCACGAACAATAGGTATCAATTCATTGGGGATTTCCATAAAAGTTTGATTAGTATCTTCGTAAGCTGCTTCATCCTCTGCAACAGCTTCATCCTCTGATTGGGTTTCATAATGTTCGAGTACGCGTTTCACACGCTTCTCATCCCATCCTGTTGGAAATTTGCTTTGTCTTGTCATTTTAATTTTCTCCTTATACGGCGTTTATATGCTTAAACCTAAATTGAGCGATTTTTGGCTCGATCTGCGCTGATCTCTTGCGCATCAAGGATTCACGAAAATCCTCAACATATCCACTGGTATGCCTGCGGTTTTTGTAAACCCTTATGCATCAAGATATCAGCACATTTCTTCCCCAAAAATCGCTCAACTTAGGTTTAAGTGATTTTCCGGACAAATCATAAGCCGTGATTACAAAAATACTATAGGGTACCGGATCTGGGACATAAATGAATTGGAATATTACCTGGTTTGTTCCAATATTTTTTTCCGAGTCCTAAGAAGACACATAAACCCCTCTTTTCAGGCTCTTGATCTTGCCCTGTTTCTTAGCTCTAAAAATACAATTTCGTATCTGTTTGTCATCAAACCCTGTCTTTTCTCTAATAAGCGCGACAGTAACACCTTTTTTGCTCTTTCTGACAATTCCGACAACTATGTCAAATGAAGATTCAGCTTTTTTCCCGGGGGCGGTCCGTTTTGCAGCGGTTTTCTTCCCTGATTTGCCGGTTGCGGATTTGGCTTTAGTTTTTTCAGGCGCACGGCTCAACGGCTTTTTCTTCTTCATTGATTTTTTTGTAACTTTAGCGCTCTTTTTAATGGGAACAACAGGTTTTTCCATGTCAATGCCAAACACATCCGCCAGGTCTGATTCTGCAATGACTCTTTTTGTTTTCTTTTTGGCCTTTTCGAGCAGCTTGCGAGTCTTGTCTTCCACGGCCTCGGTTATCAGATCCTTCATTCTGACTTTTCTGAGCTTGAAAAACAGACTCGGGTCTTCATCAAGCCTTGCGCCTATGCCATACAGAGTGGCAGCCACATGTTTGCACATAGATGCCCAGTCAGGACAACTGCAGGAAAATTCTATCTCTTTTGGCGACGGAAACATGCCCGTGCCCTGTTCCATAAAGATATCACTTAATGCTTTAGGAAATTTTCCATCCAAAAGCTCCTGCAGAGAATCCAGTTTGCCTCCACATGCGGTCTTGATCTCCTGCCAGATTTTTTCATCAATCGCCTTTATCTCAACAATCACAGAATATGGCTTTGCTCTTGTCCCCTGAACCAGGGCTTCGACCTTTCCTGAATCTATCTGAAGATCCAGCACTGCTCCATGACGCACATAACTCCGCCCCCTGCCGATTCGATTGCTGTAGTCTGCATACCGTTCAAGGTTTTGGTTCCATGATTTGCCCCACCACGATAAGGCAATAGCGCTTCCATTAATAATAACCGGTTTAATGCCGGGATTTTTCTTTTTAAGCTGCTTCAGCTTTTTGGCTGCTTTTGCTTTTTTTTCTGCAACAGATACATAAGGCGGATAATATCCTCCCCAATAGCCCATAACTATCTCCAGTTCTTACAACGTTAATCTAAAGAGATCTATTAATTCATTATCTTTCATTTCGGTTATCCAGCCACCACCGGTGCCGGCAATAACGTCCTGTGACAATTTTGATTTTTCTTCCAGCATCATGTCAATTCTTTCTTCCACAGTACCTTTGGTCAAAAACTTGTGTACAATAACATTCTTTTTTTGATGGAAGCCCTGACATTATAATCCTGTTACAGTATGTGAGATTTTTTATCGCTTTAGCTTGTTTAATAACTCATCATTCGCTTAAAAAAATGGGTAAAAGTTTAATTTTGAATTTCAAGGAACTGTGTGGTATTTTAAACGGTTACATAATATTGCCTCTTTATTGCAAAAAATTTAATTATCATGAGGCTCTTGCCGATACCTGCAAAGTGTGAATTTTTTTTAAATTCAATCACAAGATTACGATTTCTTCGTGTTTCTTTAAGAGTTTCCCCTGTCATTTGCTTGATTTATACTGCTATATTGCGTTAACCACAACATGTTGTTGTTATTAATTAAACAATACACAACTTTTTTAAACGAATTAGAAGAGATCATTGGCGTATTCCGTTTTCTCTCTTGACATATGCCATCTTTAGAAAAGCCGTTTTCCTCAAGGATACATTTTGATTTTTCTTCAATATGATCAAGTAAGTCTGTTCCTTCTCTTTCTGTACTTTCATGAAGTGTCCTGGATGGTGTTCCCTCCTCTTCCTAGTGTCGAATACGATTGATAAGTTGTGTTGTTTTTCGATATGATTTCTCCGTATCGCCATATATTATAGCGATTTCCTTGAACCCTGTAGTTCTATAGAACTCTCGGCCTTTCAACTCTGCAAATACTTCACGGCCAGTGTTGTATTGGTTTTGGCCATCGTGCAAAACGCTATGGGTTGTAAAAGTAAATCGCCCAACCTCCCCGTCTACCTGGTATGAATGGGGATTTGCTATTACTTCTTCTTTATTGCTTCTTTCTTCGGCTTTTTTTTTGAGATCTCGATTAAATGTTTTGATATTGCATCACGTATTGTGGGATAGGCGGTTCGCAAAATGGAACTTTCACATTTATCAATGCTTATCGCATCTTCTTCGCTGATTGTCATCGTAAAATTTCCGTTGTCATGCTTCATTGGCTCACTATTAATAGATTCATCACATTCAACCAAGTCGACATTTACCTTTATTTTATACTTAGCCATTTTGATCTCCTTTTATGAGTGATAATTCGGAATTAAATCCTTTCATAAATGAAGATTTTTGTCTTGTACATTTTTATATCGTATGAAATTTTCTTGTTATGTCGATGTTGACAGCGAGATTCTGTTAATTTATCTTGGCAAATGATTAGAGTGTAACCAAAATAGAATATTGATAATTGAAAAAACAAAACGTAACAATTTGGCTCCATCGTCATTCCGGCTTCAAGTGATGAAATTTGAAAATAGCTGAAACTCACGCCAAAGCGACTCTAAAGAAAAAACAGATCCAAAGTTTAAAATAGCTATGAATCAAATATGTTATGCTTACCATTAAATAACGTGACGGGTGATGCGATGTTTTTTCTTAAGACTCGCTAAGCGTTCGGACAATCAGCCATTTTCAAATTTCATCACCTGAAGCCTCCATTTATTGAGAAGTTGCAAATTGAACGGATAAATGTTCTATTTTGGTTACACTCAAATGATTAATTGATCGGGAAAACCTATCCGCACAGGTCGAAATTTTTCGCCTACTTATTTTTTCCATATCAAGCTGCAATAACTTCTCCAAAGTCTTCAACTTCGGGAGGTTTTTGCTCTGCAAGCCATAGGTCTAATTTAGCCTGCATGTATAACCAGCTTTCAGGTGAGGTTTTTGTCGCCTTGCCAACCCTAACTGCCATTTCCGGACTCAATGATGCTTTACAATTTATTAATGCAGACAAGGTCTTGCGAGTAACTCCTAAGCGTTTTGCAGCTTCCGTTACAGTTAGGCCAAGAGGAATAATAACATCTTCTCGCAAAATTTCTCCGGGATGAGTAGGTTTTCTGTGACCTATCATTTTAGATCCTCCTTAAAATTCAGTGATAATCACGATAATCAACGACAATGGCGTCAGCGCCGTCAAACTGAAAAGTGACTCGCCAATTTCCGCTAACCCAAACTGACCATGTGCCTTTTTCTTTTCCAGAAAGCTCGTGCAATTTATAGCCAGGTAAATTCATATCCCCGGGTCTTACAGATGCATCTAACCTGTCTAAAATCCTGCTAAGTTTGGAGGCATGTTTTGGATTAATACCGCTTCTATCATTATTATGAAAAATTTTTTTCAAGCCTTTGTGTTTGAAAAATCTAATCATTTATTATTCTTCCTCAATTTGTTGAAATACCATAACATGCAACCCGTAACGTGTCAAGTGACATAAATATCCAAATTTTTTTATAGCAAACATCAATGTTCTGACAGGTAAAACCTTTCATCTTGGCGAGATATTCCTTCCGCTCGGAATTTCTTTTTTTACCTTCCAGCAAATTGCCTATCTGATAGATACCTATCGGGGTAAAACTCATAAATATGATTTCCTTCATTACTCTTTATTTGTAACATTCTTTCCACAACTGATTGCCGGCCCAATTGTCCATCATAGAGAAATGCTCCCCCAATTTGCTGAAAAATCGTCCCTTCGCTTTAATGCAGAAAATATGGCCGTTGGGTTAACCATCTTTTTCATCGGCTTATTTAAAAAGGTTGTGCTGGCCGATGGTGTGGCAGTATACGCATCGCCTGTATTTGATGCTGCTCTAAATGGTTTTACTCTTACTTTTTTTGAAGCCTGGGGCGGAGCCCTGGCTTATACTTTTCAGCTTTATTTTGATTTTTCCGGCTATTCCGATATGGCTATCGGGCTGGGACGGATGTTCGGAATACGACTTCCGCTCAACTTCCACTCCCCCTATAAGGCAGTCAATATCATCGACTTCTGGCGGCGCTGGCATATTACTCTCTCCCGTTTTCTCCGCGATTACCTGTACATTCCATTAGGAGGAAATCGCAAAGGGCCTTTACGCCGCGGTATCAATCTTATGATTACAATGCTGCTCGGAGGCTTGTGGCACGGCGCGGGCTGGACATTTGTAATCTGGGGCGGCCTGCATGGAGTATACATGTTAATCAACCATGCCTGGCAGGGCTTCAGACGTTTATTGGGACAGGATATAAAGAAAAGCTCCTTTGTGGGACGATTAGCTTCCATGACGCTCACATTCACGGCAGTTGTGGTTGCATGGGTATTTTTTCGTGCAGAGAGTTTTGATTCAGCACTGAGCATCTTGCAGTCAATGATCGGATTAAACGGTTTTGCCCTGCCTGAGACCTATTTAGGCTACTTGAACAGACTCTTCTCCCTCGGGACAAGATTAGCGGAATTGGGATGGCAGTTTGAACGTATTGAGTTTTTTAAAGGCATACGAGAGATCGCGTCTCTTGGATTTCTGCTTTTGCTCGTCTGGTTTGCCCCCAATACTCAACAACTTATGGCACGCTATCGCCCTGCGTTTGATACCTATAAAGGAAAGAGCGAATCATCCTGTTGGCAATGGATGCAATGGCAGCCAAGACGGCGCTGGGCAATTGTATGCTCGGTTGTTACTTTGCTCGCAATACTTGGTCTTACGAGGGTGAGCGAGTTTTTGTATTTTCAGTTTTGAGAATATTATGAGGATTTCTTTTAATTTTAGTTACTTACGCTTATACTTCGGCCTGATAATTATTGGATTATTATTTATCCCTATTTTCAATTTTGTTGTTGACTCATACAATATTTATCCGTCTCCTAAAATACAAGGATTCAATGCTATTAAACCAGAATTTGCAGGACATATGAGAATGGCTAAGGCTATAGATATAGATATAGATAGATTTCATCCAGATGGAATTGCTCTTGGCAGTTCGCGTACGTCTGCCGGCATTGATCCTGAACACTCCGGTTGGAATAAGTCTATTTCTTGTTGCTACAATTTGGGTATTCATGGTGCAAACATCTATGAAATAATGCGACATTTTCAACATTCCCACAAATTGTCCCCATTAGAACAAGTAGCATTGGGGCTAGATTTTTACATGTTTAACCATTACAAACAAAACAGTGAGGACTTTGATGAATCAAGGCTTAGCGTTACAAGTGATGGCATGCCAAATTCAGATTACAGAATTCATGATTTACTGCCTACTTTGATATCTGCAGATGCTTGCCTTGCAAGTATTACAACTATTAAGAAACAATTAAACGATGGAAAAAGTTATCTTCATCTATTAAATGGTCAATGGGAATGGAGCCACAATAAAGTTAGAATTAAAAAAGCAGGTGGACATCACAAAGCTTTTATCAATAACGAAAAAAGCTACATCAGCAATACATGGTTCCCTGAACCTTACAACCAATACAGCTTCATTGATCCTGAAACAAAAAGCTCTACTTTTGAATACTACGCAATCCTCCTTAAAACCGCGTATCGCTACCATATTGACCTGCGTATATTTATATCGCCAAGCCACGTTCGGCAATGGGAGGCATTGCGCGCGGCGGGTCTGTGGCCTCTTTTTGAGGAATGGAAGCAGAAATTGGTGGAAATTAATGAGCAAGAGGCTGCTCGCTCCGGTGAACCCCGTTACCCTTTATGGGATTTCAGCGGATACAACAGTTTGACTACGGAAGATGTGCCACCGGACGGTGATTCGGAAACTCAAATGAAATGGTATTGGGAATCATCTCATTACAAAAAGGAGCTTGGAGATTTAGTTCTGGACAGGATTTTCGACTATCATCATCTGGAGCGAATAGTACCGGATGATTTTGGCGTACTGCTGACTCCTAAAAATATTATAGCACATTTAGTCCAAATCAGGGCAAAACAGCGTGAATATCAGAGATTGCATCCGGAAGATGTAGCTGAAATTGAAGAATTAGCGAAAAATTGGCAGAAGTCACTGATATTCGATTAAGAATCAAATAAATTCAATTAGATATAAAGCAGGACATCAGCCAGACAGGTGCATTCTATGCACAATCAACGACATATGTATCATCATGCATGAACAACATGAACAACGAATTGGGGAACGAATTGGTTGGGTAACGAATTGGGGGTCTGACCACGCTAAGTATCTGTAAACAAAATATAAGTATGTTACAAATGACTGTTTTTGGGGTCTTAGGCATACCATTTAGAGTGTAAAATGCTTCCCTAAGGATTTTTTTAAATACTATTTTTCTTAAAGTGCCCTTTTGAGGGTCAAAAAGAGTTGTTTAAGACAATTTCGGGGCCTACTTCAGACTATTCTTGCTGTTATTATAGCTGCTTGTCGTGGTCAGACCCCAAATACCCGAAAGAATGTATTAAAGAATGTATTGATTATGTCGTTACCCATGAGCTTTGTCATTTAAAATATCATAACCATAGCCCTGAGTTTTACAATCTGCTTGATTCCGTAATCCCGGAGTGGGAAAAAATAAAGCACAAACTCGAACTGAGTATGGTTTAAACCTAAGTTGAGCGATTTTTTGCTAAGATATGTGCTGAGATCTTGATGCATAAGGATTTGCAAAAACCGCAGGCATACCCGTGGATATGTCGAGAATTTTTGCGAAGCCTTTATACGCAAGAGATCGGCGCAGATCGAGTAAAAAAACCGCTCAATTTAGGTTAAAACAATGTTCTCTCCAAGAGCTCATAATTATTCCTTACAACGTCAATCTAAAGAGATCTACTAAATCATCATCTTTCATTTCGGTTATCCAGCCACCACTGGTGCCGGCAATAACGTCCTGTGACAATCTTGATTTTTCTTCCAGCATCATGTCAATTCTCTCTTCCACAGTGCCTTTGGTCAAAAACTTGTGTACAATAACATTCTTTTTTTGACCGATTCTGAACACACGGTCGGTTGCCTGGTTTTCCACAGCAGGATTCCACCAGCGGTCAAAATGAATCACATGGTTTGCTTCTGTCAGGTTTAACCCCACACCGCCGGCCTTTAAGGACAACACCATAAATGGAATATAGCTTTGACTCTGGAATTGTTCAATAATTTTCTTTCTCTTGCTTACCGCCACACTTCCATGCAAAATCAACCCCTTTCGCTTAAAGATATTTTCCAGAAAATCGCAAAGCGGCTCTGTCATTTCCTTAAACTGGGTAAAAATCAGGACTTTTTCTCTTTTGTCATATATTGTTTCGCAGATTTCACGAAGTCTTAAAAACTTGCCACTTTCTTTTTCTTCAAATTCTCCTGTCCCGAGATATTGATCAGGGTGATTGCAGATCTGCTTGAACTTCATGAGCGAAGAAAGAATCAGCCCCTTTCTCTGGATACCCTCTGCCTCGGCGATTGTTTGCTTTATTTCTTCCACTATATTTTTATATAACAAAACCTGTTTTTTACTTAAAGAGGCATATGTTTTCATTTCAACCTTTTCAGGCAGATCGGAAATAACTGATTTGTCTGACTTTAAACGCCTTAAAATATACGGGCTGATAAGTTTGCGCAATCTTGAATAGCCGAAATTGTCATCTTTCAGGCTTTTTGAAAATTGCTTGAACTCCCTGGCATTGCCGAGCAGGCCAGGATTTAAAAAATCAAATAATGACCAGAGGTCTGTCAGACGATTCTCAATAGGAGTTCCTGTCATTACGATCCTGTTGCAGGAGGTAAGATTTTTTATCGCATTAGCCTGTTTTGTCCCCGGATTTTTAATGGCCTGCGCTTCATCCAGGATAATGTAGTTCCAAGAATAGGATTGCAGCCATTCATACCTTTGAATCAAGGCATATGTTGTTATAACAAGATCGAATGTATCTAATGATTTTTTGTCCTTTGGAGCATTGTTTCTCTTCATGCCCGCTCCTGAATGCGCAATATGAAATTTAATTTCAGGGGAAAATCGTTTAATCTCATTGTCCCAATTGGCAAGAAGAGAGGCTGGAACTATTAAAAGACTGGCCTTATCAGGTTTTCCTGATGTCTTAGCATCATTTTTTATTTTATTTAAAAACGCAAGCACCTGAATGGTTTTGCCAAGACCCATATCATCTGCCAGACAGGCTCCGAACTGAAGTGAATGCAGGAAATAGAGCCAGTTTAATCCCATTTTTTGATATTTTCTCAGCTTTGCCTTAAATCCTTTGCCGGGCATTACCGAAGTGATTAGAGAAGGATCGCACAGTTTTCTGGTGATTGATTCCAACCATTTTCCGTTTGAAATATCGTTATCTATTTCCTGCGTGTCAATGCCCAGAAACTTTTCAGGCATAAGCTGCATCCTGAGGGCATCTTTCAGGCTCAATCCATCATCGTGCATCATCGTTTTTGCTTTTTCATAGGCATCCAGGGTCTGCTTCAGTTTTTCCTGATCCACCGCCACCCACCTGTTCTTTATGAACGCGAGCCCTTCTGATTCATCTAATAACTGCCTTGCCTCCTTTTCTGAAATCTGCGTGTCCCCTAAAAATAACTGTGCATTGAAATTCAGGATTGCATCCATACCCACAAAAGATGGCCTGGAATCGCCAACGCTAAGATTCAGTCTCAGGCTTGACTTGTTGCCTTTCCACCAGTTTGGAATTCTGCACAAAATGCCTGATTCTTCATAAACAGGGATTTCTTTTAGAAAAGAAAAAGCATTTTTTGCTGTCCATACAAGGGGATGAAAGAGCTCTCCTGTCTCAAGAAGATCTGTAATCAGCGGACTCTTTTTTGCGGATAGATACACTGTTGTAAGAAGTTCCAGGAGTTCATCATTTTCATATTGCTGCAATGCGTATTTAAGCGGGAGGTGTTTGGAACGTCCCTGCTTGTTTAGCCCGATAGAGTAGGTTGCCATAAAAGCAAATGGATAATCATCGTTTTTGTTTTCCACAAGATGAAAAAAAACTCTTCCCACAAGATGCACATTGGGGCTGTATGCCCTGATAAAATCTTCAACTGTTCCGTCATAGGATTTGATCGCAAGGGTAAATGCGCGGTTTAATCTTTCCCATACATCCTCAAGCAATTCCGTACTCAAGTATTCCGAACCTGTCATCATCGGGACCCGCTCTAAATGCATCTTTAAATCATCTTGTTCTATCAAAACCTTTGCTTTATGGCGCAGGATTTCCAGATCAGGTGTCTGGCTCAATCTTTTGGCAAAAGCCCCTGTAAAATTCCGCCAGTATTCAAGAGAGGGGGAAAGCAGTACCCGATGATCACAAAACCCCAGGAACAAAAGCCATGAATCGGTGTCAGTGGAGAAACGTTTGTATATCTCTTTTTGTAACACCCTGCTGCTTTTGCTTATGTCATTTTGCGCATCTGTCCATTCCAACTGCAGGTAACCAGTTGGCATAACAACAACGTTTAATTCCTGATTCATTGTTTTCTGCATGGGCCGACTCAACACCTGAAATTATAGTCATTTGGATGCTATTCTCAAGTAGAAAGCTATTAGCTAATAGCTTTTTTACAAATAAGCTGCTCAAGTTTCGCACCCACTAATTCCCATGAGCCTTCTCTGGCAGGGCAGGTATTAGATAGTTTTTTTAAAAAGCAAAATAATATGATTGATATTCTAAACCACTATACCTTGGGATTTGACCAGGACAGGCACATAGAAGGTTTTTCACCAGTGGCTTGATAAGATGTAAACTATGGTGTCAAAGGAAAGTTTAATTCACAATTCAAGCTTTGACACCGATTTTCCTCAAAGTGCCACGGCTTTAGGCATCTGCTCAATCATTCTGTTCGGCACGGTTTGTTCACATCAGGGCGCTCTGAGTAACGACTCTTCAACGATTTGAGGGACTTGGATGGGGACAAAATAGGAAGAAGGGTATAAATAGTCCTCTCCGCTTTCATCAATAACTCGAATATCCTCTTCCGTAGCAGCATCTTCATCTGGAATCACACGATAAATTTTATGGAGTTCTAATGATGCCGGATAGTCTACATTATTGATACAAACTACAAATTCCCCTAAAAACTCAGTTGATTTTCTCATAACTTACTCCAAATATTTTTTACGTTTGATTTCTTTCTTACCAATGCCGTGAGCCTCATACCAGTGGAGTTCGGCCAACCTAATTTTTCCTGATGAAAGTCGGATACGGGCAATTCCTTTCATTTTCTTCCGGTTCCCAAGCCCATAAAATTTCCTCAAGCGATTAAGTTCACGAACTCCTGTACCTTTTGCAATCGTTTCAATTTCTGTAATTTCATCGATTATATCAAAATTCATTAAAAAATTCCATTGTTTCAAATTTACCAATTATTTATGCAAATAATTCAATAAGTGCCCGAACCCATCAGAGGCGTTCGGAGGCGTTCGGAGGCGTTCATTAGTTTATAAGTTACTGTTAAAAGCTTTTAACGAGTAATTGCAGCGTATAACCAATTGCTCTCCGCGTTTAACCGCTAAACTTGTTAACAGGACTCAAGTGCATCGACCATTGCTTGGACACCTCTCATTTTCCAAATTAATCATTTCTATACGGTTTCCCTTTTTAATTCCTTTAAACACCAGCTTTTCAAGTTTTTTAGTTTGGCTTTCGGGGTGGCTTTCGTTCAACTACTAAACTTGAGGAAGCAATTAGCGAGATGATGCCTTGAGACAATTTTTATATCCGACCAACGCTGGAAAATACTTAGTATATATACCTCTGTCTCTGGTAAGAATGGCGCTGCACTTTGTCGAAGCGAAACCTCCGATATAAAAATCCGACAAAAAATGCTCTTTGAGATTCAGCTTCCGACCGCATTGAGAACATTTTACTTTTGTTTTTCGTTTCAAATATCTCATCCATGCTTGTGCTGCTGCAATAGCGGAATCAACGCCAAGCGGTTCTATAACAATTTTGTGTTCCTCTAAAAACTTGCCCAATAGCTTGGTATTTTCTTTAAATTGGGGCATAAGTTCCGCGAATACTACCGGGGGCGCAACCAGATTCTCTTTTCTTGCGAGAGCAACATACAGCTTGTCCTGAAAACTTCTGAATTCATCTTTCAAAATATCAAGCAGGATAGTCGTGTCTACGCAGACTCTCAATTTACTTTACCCCTGACTTCATCCATATATTCCATTGTTGTTGGCCTACCCTTAAACCTTCCTTGCCACTTCTTCCTAATCGTTTCGATTGGGTTAACAATAAGAACATATTTTTGCCCTTTTTTTGTGATATCGACTTCAGTTCCAGGAACGATACCCATTTCCTTTCTAACCTTTACAGGTATTGTGACTTGATATTTGGCAGTTACTTTAGACAATTCTGTCACCTCCTAAGGTATACTTTTTTTAATTTTAAGTATACCCTATGCTTGATTGCCAGTCAATTTGTTTTTCTCCGTTCCTTCTATATTTTCCAACGGCCAATACCTGCTCAGGTTTTATACAGGAAAGGCTTTCAGAAGATAAGAATCAAACTCGGTAACTGTTCAGGCTTCATGGGATGCTGAAATTTGAACCGTCTTAATGCGAAGACTTTCATACAGCGCTATTCCTGCCGCGGTAGAAAGATTGAGGCATCTTATTTCGTCTGATATGGGAATGTGGTAGGTGGCGTCTTTATACCTGGACAGGATTGATTGGGGTAGTCCTTTTGTTTCAGAACCGAAGATAAGAAAAAGCCTTTCCGAAGATGGAATTGACCAGAATGGCTTATCCCCGTTCTTTGTAAACAAAACAACTTCTTCTTTAAGAGGTTTTATCTTATTCTTAAAGTCTGTAAAGTTGTCCCATACATAAAGTTTTACTCTGGACCAATAATCTAAACCAGCTCTTTTAACCTGTTTGCTTTCAAGAGAGAATCCCAGTGGCTTGATAAGATGAAGAAAGGCATTTGCTCCAAGGCAGGTGCGGCCAATGTTGCCGGTGTTCCAGTGTACTTCCGGTGACACCAGGACTACATGGCGTTCGAAACTATTAGAGAGACCCATGTATTTCATAAGTTGTAACACTTTAACGCTTTTAAATATTATTTTTTTGGACAGGATTGACAAGATATTCAGGATTTAAATTATTGAAACTTTTTCTGTTAATCCAAATCTAAATCCTTATACCTTAATACACAGCTTCTTCATGTTGTGATTATATTTTATGATTTACTGGATAGCTACAATGAGAGTTGGCTTTGTTTGAGCACTTTAAATAAAATCTTGTTTATCCTGTTATCCTGTCAGATTCTTTTTCAAAAGGCTAAATTGTTACCATAAGTTAAGTTTGCCGCAAAAAGGGCAGTGTTTGAAATCTTTATTTAAGGTTTTTCCGCAGTTTTTGCACTTAATATCCTGTTCGCCTGACCAGGAATTATAGTCTTTTCCATAATTACTTACATTTTTTTCACATCTTTCGCACACAATAAAAGGTTCGCCTTTTTTGACCCTGAATAAAGGAATAAAAAACAGGTTAAAATAGTGATCCACTCTTTTATAATATGCCTGGGCAAGCCCGCAAAAAGGACATACTCTGGGGTTATTATCTATGGTTATTGTTTTCGGTGATATGCCGGCTATCAAAAACATATGTCTATTCGCGGTTTACGGTTCACGGTTTAGGGTTCACGGCTACAGTTCTATCTAACAGCTATTCTTCCCTTTGGTTCAGATAAAACTTCTCCTATAATAGCTGCGTTCATACCTTTATTTTTTAGTCTGATGAGAAGATCGTCTGCGCTTTTGCTGTCAACACAGATCAGCAGCCCTCCGGATGTCTGGGGATCGTATAGAATATCCAGAACAGTCTGTTTCACAGAAGGAAAAATATTGACCATGCACTCACGGAACTCCCTGTTCTTATAAGCTCCGGCAGGCACAAGCCCCATTGCCGCATAATTAACGGCTTCAGGAATTATCGGTATCTTTTCAGACCAGAGATCGATTCCAAAATCGGAATCGACAACCATTTCAGCAACATGACCTATCAGGCCAAAACCGGTAATATCGGTGCAGGCATTAACAGGGAACCCTTCCATTACTTGAGCTGCATCCCTGTTAAGTGCAGCCATAAAATGTGTAACAAATTTTATGGCCTCTCCGGAAGCAAGCCCCCCTTTAATGGCTGTGTTAATAATACCGGTGCCAAGCGGCTTGGTAAGTATCAGTCGATCTCCAAATTTGAGATTTCTCTTTGTGAGGATACGATCAGGGTGAATAAAACCGGTAACCGAAAGGCCGTATTTCAGCTCTTTGTCCTCCACACTGTGTCCTCCTGCCAGAACTACATCCGCTTCCTTCATTTTATCTATTCCGCCCTGGATAATACCCCGGAGGATGGAAATATCCATCTGATCGATCGGAAAACAAACGATATTCATGGCTGTTTTTGGGACGCCACCCATTGCGTAAACATCACTCAGGGCATTGGCTGCGGCAATCTGTCCGAACCAGTAAGGATCATCTACAATTGGTGTAAAAAAATCCACGGTCTGGATAATGGCAATATCATCCGTGATTTTATAAACTCCTGCGTCGTCCATACTATCCATACCTACGATAAGATTTGAATCAGTCGGAAATTCCATCCCGCAAAGTGCCTTATCCAGAGCCCCTGGAGGTAATTTCGAAGCTCACCCTGATCCTTTAACTGTTTCCGTGAGGCGGATTTTTTTAAAATCTTTTTGGTCTGTCATATAATTTTATCATCCATTGTTTCAATTTCGTTATCTGCTGCGGATCTAACCCGCTTTTCTCACAAGCCGAGTTTGCCGCATACGCAAGGCGCAGGCCATGAAGTCGTGGCGCTTCACTATATATTAATCACCTTATCGGCCAGTTGCATGGCTGTTACAATATCAAGCATATTTGTTGTTTCTCCTACCTGCTTTTTATCCAGCAAATCAAAATGGGTCAGGCAAGTCCCGCAGACCATGACATGAAGTCCATCCTTTTCGTATGCTTGAAGAACCGGCAATACTTCAGAACCCTCAATTGTCAGCTTAACGCCGTTGTTCACAAAAACCAGCCGCCACAGTTCGGGTCCCATCTCTTTTAACGTCTTGATGTAGCTAATCATGAGTTTTAAACCAAGCTCATCATCGCCGAAGCCCATGCGATCAGTAGCCAGCATGACCATGATTTTCTTTGTATTGGTTTTTGTTTTCTCATCAATCAAAACTTCAGGAGAAACACCCTCTTTACGCTTCCCAATAATAACAAAATCATTTCCATCCTCATTGATAGAGGTTTCAAAGTTCCGGGATTCTAAAAACCGGCAAACATTTTGTTTTGAAGCCTCATTATCAACGATAACTTTGATTAGATTCGGATTTGCTTCTTCGATGGCTGCTTTTGTCCGCAATACCGGAGCCGGACAGGCGAGTCCCCTGGCATCGATCTCTTTCATATTTTTTCCTCCATCCCTTAATCCCAAGTCTAACTAAACGGGCATACATAAATCCGGCATCTGCGATCAGGACAGGCTCTTGTGCCAGTCCACATCCTGCTTCCACAGGGCTACGTCATTTAAGCTGATAACCTGCTGACTTAACTATAATTGTTTACTTATGGGATTTTCTATAAATTCGAAGCACAAAACACGAAATCCAAAACAAATACGAATGACCAAAATCCAAAATTCTAAACGTGCCGAGCCCAGAAGATATTGGATAACTGTCTGAAATGTTTTGGTCATTTGATATTCGAAATTAGATATTGTTTCGAGTTTCGATATTCGCATTTCGAATTTTGAAGTCCCCAGAAACTCCTAATATTAAAGCTTTAGCACCGACTTTGACGTTTCCATGCCTGCTGCCGGCTCCAAGGCCGATGTCTCCAATTTTCAAATTTTTCAGCTTTTTTGAATGGTCTTTTCTTCAAGGCAAACAAAAATCAGCAGATTTCACCTGCCAGAATGGCTGCGCCTAAAGCCCCTATCATTTGCGGATTTTGGGGAACAGATATCTTTTGTTCAAGCGCATCTTCCAGCAAGCTGCACATGCAGGAATTTTTAGCCACACCACCGGCAAAGAGAATATTGCCATCATAAGATACCCTTTTCAGCATACCGACTGCACGCCGCACAACAGAACTGTGAAGCCCCAGTGCAATTTCGCGCCGATTTTCTCCTTTTGCCACAAGAGAGGTAACTTCCGATTCTGCAAACACGGTACACATGCTGTTAATGCGAAGATCTTTGGTCGCCATAAGCGCTTCCGTCCCAAATTCATCCAGTCCGAAACCCAGCGCATGTGCCATGATCTCCAGAAATTTGCCTGTGCCCGCAGCACACCGGTCGTTCATCTCGAATTTTGTTATTTTTCCTTTTTCATTAAGAGCTATTGCTTTGCTGTCCTGTCCGCCGATATCCAGTATTGTACGGACGTTCGGAAACAGCATCCTGGCGCCAACTCCATAAGCCTTGATTTCCGTAACCGTAGGCGCATCAAGGGAAAGCTCAAAGAGGTGCCGGCCATAACCCGTGGCCATGATGTGATTATATTCCACACCTTCAAGAAGCTTCCTGGCCTGTGCCATAGGGTCAAAGCCGGACTCGGCCTGCTTGCTCTCGATAATTTTACCATCCTTCAACACCATCAGTTCAATACTACGGGAACCGATATCTATACCAGCATATCTCATTTCAACAACTCCACAAACGCCTCCACCCTGGTTTTGAGCTGCCCGACATCTTCCATACTGTAATCAGTGTCAATCCGAAGGGTGGGGATATTCTTCGCCTCAAGGGCCTTTTCCACAGGCATCGCTTCCATAAGATACGGCTGGCAAAATTGAAGACCATAGTGGATAACGCCATCTGCTTTATAGGTTTCAACCATCTCCTCAATATGATTGAGTCGATCCGGGTTTGGCGTGAATATAGCGCAGTCTGTCTTTAAGTAGCGGTCCACGACGGCCTCCATGAGTTCTTCCAAAGTGTTACCTGTATCATCTGTTAGATTGCGTGCACCCCGCTCTCCCACACAGGATTCCTCTCCCACAATCACGGCACCGGATGTTTCGATAATCCAGGGGAGTTTCCAGTTGGGAACCGCCATGGGGCAACCTGAAAGGAGGATTCTATGCGTTCCTTTGGGGAACACGCCTTTCTTGTTTTCGATCCGTTTTTCCAGTTCATCGCAGATATTATTTACTGAATCGGTAAAGCGGATTGGATCATCATAGAAAAAGACCTGATTGGCTAACAGGGCATCCAGGCCGGAAATGGGGCTTGGGTCGGCCTTTCGCAAACTCGAAAGCCTGTGGATGGCCTTCCGTTTGTTATTGACGATGTCGATACCTTTTTTAAGCCTGGTTGCGTCAATGGTTATCCCTGTGAGCTTCTCAACTGCCTCCTTAAAACGCAGATATTCCGCTTTCAAAAGGGCTTTCCCTTTATCGGACTTCATTTGCGGCAAGTCCATAACATAAAGGTTGGGGACAAGATTTTTTAAAATTTCGTAAGATTTCTTTTTTCCATCACAGGTGTTTTCCCCCACGATCATGTCCGCTGATTCCATATAGGGACACACCTTTCCCAGCTTAAATCCAAACGCCGATTTGATAAGGGAGCAGGTATTTCTCGGAAGAAGCTTCTCTACCTCTTCGGTAGCAAAATCAGCGCCCGCGCAGAGGCCTACAAGTGTTGCATCTGCAGCACGCACAATCTCTTCCGGCACAAAAACGCAAAAACTGCCGATCACTTTGCGGCCGGTAGCCTTCTCGTCCAGCAATTCTTTAATCCGCAGGCCATGGATCTCGCTCATTACAAAATTAAAGTAAGCCATGCCTTCGGGCCGATTCTTCTGTGCCAGATAGATATCCTTATACCCCCTACCCAGAACTTCCAGCAGGGCATCGTGTTGATCAAGATCAAGTCCCAGGTTTTTCCACATTTCTTTATAATTTTCGCTCATGTAATTTTCTCCTGTATTCTTCGTTAAAGGGGAATCGAACCTCCTCCCGGTTTTGCAGACCGGGCCAGCGGGTTTGAAGCCCGTGGGGCGCCCAGCAGCCATGCCCCCATAAAATCTGTTAATAAAGACTATACAAAAAAAACCTATTTGTCAAATCGGAAAAACCAATATATCTGGGGTTGGTGATAGGAAAGGTTGGTTATAATTTTTTTGTGGAGGTTGTTAGCAAAAAATCAAAAATGGTTCGGCATAGAGGTGAAGCAGTTCTTTTTTTATCTTTCATAAGATAAAATTTCCGCTTCATGTTAACTCCTTTTATTTTTAATGCCTTAAGTATGCCTGTTTTAAGCTCGGTTCCAAGTGCCTTAGAAGACAGAATGGATATACCAAGCCCTGCTTTTATTCCTTCTTTTACGGCCGTGGAAGAGCCAAGTCGAGCCACGATATTTAGTGATTCTATGCATGATAATTCATGTTTTTGGAGATAATCCTCCATAATTTTTAAAGTGCCTGAACCTTTTTCCCTTAATATAAAAGGCTCTTTAAAAAGTTCCTCAACCGTGATCTTTTGTTTCTTTGCCAGACTGTGGCCGGCTGGAACTGCCACTACGAGTTCATCATCCCATAATTCATAGTAAGTTAGATTTTTTTTTGAGTTTTTGGAACCAACAATACCCAGCTCAAGAGAGCCAATGGAAACGCCTTCTTCAATCTTACTGGTATCGGCAATGGTAAGGATAACAGATATATTGGGGAATTTATTGTTAAATTGTTCAATGTATTTTGGAAGTATATATTCGCCTGGAATTGTACTGCCGCCGATATGGATTTCTCCTTGCTTCACTCCAATAAAGTCTTCCATTGCAAGACATGCCGTTCTTTTCATATCAATCAGAAGCCTGGCATGCGCAAACAGAAGTTTTCCAGCCCTGGTTGGAACGACTTCTCTGCCTAAACGGTCAAGAAGTTTTGCTCCGATCATTTTTTCAAGATTTGATATTCTTTCACTGACTGAAGCCTGTGCAAGAAAAACAGCAGAAGCAGCTTTTGAAAAACTTTTATGCTCGACCACCTTGCAGAATATTTCCAGTTGTCGGAGGTCAAAATCAATTGATGATTTTCGAGGAGAGTGTTTCATTTTATTGCCTAAAACTGTCTGGGCTTACATATGATTTCCCGAATACGCAGATCAAAAAGATCGGACTGATTTGCGGGCGTTATAACCAGCGCTGCATCAGCGCCTCTGGCTGTCCCGCCTATTGAGATGATATCATTACCTGTAAGCGCGCCGCCATCAGCCGCCATTATTGATACCTCTACAGCGACTTTGGTTCCCTGTCCGAAGAGCCTTAAAGTATCTGCTATAAGCAGTACCGGATATATGCCTGTATATTTTTTTGTTATAGACCGTTCGACACCTGAAAGTGCATGTGTGGCTGATATTACAGTTACGCCTTTTTCTTTAAGATCATTTTTAATGTCATCCGACATCATTTTTTTAAAGGGTTCCTTGAAGCCGCAGTGGTATGTTACAGCAGTAATGCGAAAACCACTGAAAATTTCCAGGGCTTTGTATGCTGTATCTCCTTTAGTAGAAGCTAAAACAACTTCATTTAAACCTAATTCTTTTCCCCTCTCAAATGCGAGATTGAGGGTCTGTTCGGTATTATTTTTTCCTGGTTTATCGAAGAACATTATAATCTCCATGAACGCAGCCGATTTTAGACTGTTGATTTTATAATTATTATTGTAAGCGTTCACGGAACGTTGAAATTAGAAATTAGAAATTAGAAATTTGGCCTTC
>Ga0255429_1001_pt1 | contig 63269 bp, 56 predicted proteins | sample ANMaggSeSYBR02H9_FD_182636 | JGI IMG/M metagenome (GOLD analysis project Ga0255429, IMG submission 182636) | Sediment cell enrichment communities from methane seep in Santa Monica Basin, California, United Staets - ANME aggregate JGI... | ecosystem: Environmental > Aquatic > Marine > Cold seeps >... | reverse complement strand
TTTTCTTAGTTTTCCTTGATCAGTTAGCTTCCTTGATCACCGCCTGATTACCCATATCCCGCACCCAGTCATCCGACAGCCAAGCCGCTTCCATAAAACGACTGATTCGATTCCTTGTCTTCCTTGTTCTCATCAAAATTTCTGATAGATTGACGCCTCTTTTTTAAAAACCAAATACGGCATTCTTTAGAATTCTTTCATCGACTTGATTTTCATACCTATAATAAAATTCTGACACAGCCTTTAAATAATCTCTATTCGGCCCACAAACATATCTATGAGCCTGATGAAAAAGGATTACATCAACATTAAATCTAAATTCCGGATATAGCACTTTGGGTTTATCTTTTTTGCTGAAAATAAGTATCTTGGATGATGTGAGTGGTAGGATCAAATCGTCTTGGAAATTGAAAAAATTTTCTGGATCTTTAAATAGCACAGGCACATCACTGCATAGATGTGGCGCTTCTGTTTTGCTATACCAATAATTCCAATTGGTTAAATCTGATTCTTGCAACAATATTTGAAATGTATTAAGCGGCAAAATTAAAAATCTACATGCTTCGCGATAATTTAGATCCTTTATAAGTCTTTTCTCAATTTCATCATTTTGAACAGATTTATTGGTTAATTTGCTTTTGATAACAAAACCGATGTCTTTTAATTCTTTACCCTGAAAAAAACTATCAACAAGATGATCTGTCGCCGGAATGCGCCAAAACATCATAGCAATAAATAGTTTTAAGTTTTGTATATTTTGAGCATTTAAAATATCTTTATCTTCTCGATTTTCTCTAAATATTTCGAATAAATTCGATAATTGATTATCGTACTGTTCATATAGATTTTCTAAAAAATCTGTTTCTTGTCCTTCAATATTTTTCAAAATATTTCGGTTAAATTCAAAAAAATGAGACCTCCTACTGTAGTATCCTTTTTTTAAGACGTTTCTTTCTTTGTCATATACAGCAAGCAGATCATCATTGTTACAAAAACCTTTTAAATAAAACTGCGGGATATAATGATGTCTATGTGAATTGGTCATTAGTATTTAAACGGGCTCTTCAGCCGTAGCGTTTAGCTGTCGGCTGAAAGAGCAATGTTAGGTTTAGCGTCTTTTGGTATAGCGAAGGAGCGCATTCAAACACTCTTTAATATATTTGTCATCCCTGTAAAACACGCTGCCAATGGAGTCTTGTTCCATAGAATCCTGCCTTGCACAATCTTGACGTTTATAAGATTCAAGAAAACGGTAGCGCTTCCAGAACGGTAAGTAGTATCTGAACGGAAACCTCGATTTCTTGTAGGTTGGGTTGAGCCCCTCAATTTTGTTGGGTTTCGTGCCTCAACCCAAGCTACAAAAATCAATCACTTGGAGAAACTTAATTTATCAGGGCGAAACCCAACAAATCGATTTAATAGCTTTTCGTTCAGGCACTAAGTAGCTCGCGAAGGCATCAATTTGAATCGAATTCGGCCGGGGACTATACGGACTGGGTTGCCCCACTTCCTTAAGGAGCCAAGCCCTGATTGGTTGAGCGGCTTCATTAAACTCCTTTCGTTTGTCGCGACCGATAGCCAACCTGTTGCCGACAAAAAGCCCGACAAAGAATGTGAGAAGACTGAGCAAGACCGAATTCAATTTGTACACCCTCCGTCCTCTATTGATCTACTGGGCATTGTGTTGCGATACACTTCATCTCTGTTTGAAGAAAACCTAACGAATAAGGATAGATCGTGGTTCGTTTCGCTCTTACGATCTATCCTTATTCGTTATGCGTTTTTAAGTTTCCGATTCTACTATTTTTCTTTCTTCATCTGTTAAATCATACAGGTTATAAACTAACTGATCTATTTGTTTGTTTGTTGCTTCGATTTGGCGTTGTAATACATCTTTTGCTTGCGGTATGTTAGATTCTGCAAGTTTTTTATGTAAGTTCAGCATTTGCTCCACAAGGGCTACCATTTGATCATGATCAGCTTTATCAGATGGATTGCTGAAATCAATTATGCGGACAGGAAGTTTTTTAATATTTGTTGCTAAAACTTTAGCAAAAACTTTCTTTTTATTCAGAGAATATCCATCGTGAATATATCTTATAAGGTTAGAATTTAATATGCCGAGAAAATAATATATGGACTCTTTAGTATTAGGTAACAATTGTATACTGTATGCTAATGAATCGCAATAATATCCATATGAATCAAAACAAGCGATTATTATATCGGCTGTTTTACGGACCAATATTTTGTTTGGCATGAAAATTTCAGGCTTTCTTAGAGCGAAATCAACTTTTTTTTGAGCTGTCATTCCTGCTTTCGACTTAATATCATTCAAAGTTATTTTGTTTTTCAATTCAGAATCATAATTTACCCATGTCCCAGACCAAATTAGCTTATATTTTTGTATGTCCCTACCCAAAACCAACTTTTTACGTTTTTCATTTTCTTTATTTTTTGAAAATAGAATGTGTCTAATATTACCAGGATTTAACCCATTTGATACCTTTAAAACTTCATGCAAATTGACGGTAGGTGTTTTGATTAATAATTTTGATTGATAAAATAATGCGTCGGGATTCATTAACAAATCATTCTGAATATTTTTGAATTTTTCAATTACTTCAAACTGAGGGAATATATTTTTAACTCGGAAATAAATAAGAGAGTTCTCTTCAGGTCTTGAGGCTATCTGGGCAAAAAACAGCAAAGAGTCTCCAACTTCAGCGTTTTGAAATATTTTATCTTCAATTTCGATAAGTTGTGGGATTGCATAGTTTCTCATTAGCTTAGACCTTGCTTTTGCAAAGTAAGTATTGAAAACTAAAGATTTAGGGATAATATATCCGAGAGTAGAGCCATTCTTACCCAAAAGATTTAAGCCCTTATCCAAAAAAAGCATGTACGTATTTATTTTGTAAGCTGTCAGATCAAATTTGTTAATATAATACGATTGCTCAATTGATTTATCGGAGCCAATTAGAACATATGGCGGATTTCCAATCACCGCATCAAACCCACCGCTTTTCATGATTTCCATAAACTCCGCATTCCAATCAAAAACATTGACCCGATACATTTCTTCTTCATCAAGCAAACTCATCTGCTGATTTTCGTGAAAATCAAGCCCGATAAGAGAATTCCCGCATTTAATATTATTCGCTAAATCCGGCAAAACACGCTCCTGAAACAATGCCATTTGCTTACCAATGCTTTGCTCATCTTCGCCTTCCAACACCTTTAGTAAAAGGGAAAGCTTTGTTACTTCAACAGCTTGCGGATCAATATCAACACCGTAAATATTGTTTAAAAGAATGCGTTTTCTTTCATCAGTTGTTAATCGCCATTCGTCTTTATAGGTTCGATAAAGACGAGGAGTTTTACCTTTTGCCCATTTTTCCGGTTCATCGTTTACGTATTGATCACGATGCCAATCAAGTAAATACTGGTAAGCTCCGAGCAAAAAAGAACCTGAACCACAAGCAGGGTCTAATATTTTTAATTTGCTTACAGCGCCTCTCGGATCGGGCTTTTTACTTTCAACAAGTTTTCCTACGGTTTGCTTTACGATGTAATTAACTATGTATGTAGGCGTATAATAAACACCACCGGCTTTTCTTACTTCAGGTTTTTCCTCAATAATCGCCCGGTGTTTTGAAGTCAGGCGAATAATTTTACCAAGAAATTGTTCATACACCCGACCCAATATATCAGCAGGTAATACACTGAATTCATATGGACTATCGGGATAATAAAGATTTTTGAATATGCTTTTTAATTCTTTGTCATCAATAATAAGATTAGGAGTAAGGTTATCGAAATTTTCACGACTTTTTTCTTTTTTGAAATGGAACAAGCCTGAATTATATTTTTCATCAGCTTTGCGAAAAAGTTGAAATAATCGTTTATAAACATTGTTTCCATTTTGCAAAGCCATTAATCTGCCATAATTTTCAATGCCCCGATCTTCGCAAATACGGAGAAAAACAATTCTGTCAATGGTCTGCTGAACCGCAAAATTAAGTTCTCTCTGGTTAAGGTTCGGATTACGCAAAGCAATATTACGAGCTAAAAGTTCACGCCAACGCTCAATTTCCTGTAAGAAAGCTGTGTCAACCTCAGCAGTACCTTTTTTAGTTTTTTTGAGTTCTACATATTCATCAAAGGAACCCTTTAAAATCGCTTCACGGGAAAAAATATTTGTGATTTCATCCCAACGCTCTATATAATCAGTATATTTCATATAGAGAATACGTGAATGAGATACCTTATCTGTTTTAGCGGGTTTTACACGACAGTCATAAACTGCGAATTCTTCAAAGTCCGTTAGAATACTGAGAGGCAGCTTAGCGCTCCATCCGTAACGGCGTAGCTGATATGCAGGGTGTATATCTTCTTTGATATTTACAGCGGGTTTTTTTGCTTCCAGAAAGAATTTACGAACACCGCCTATGCGAAAACAATAATCAGGTGCTTTTGTAATACCGCCGATTTTTATAGCATCTTCATGAATTACATCTTTGTACGCTTCTGCATAGCCTTGTTTATTCGTAATATCCCAACCTAATTCTTTAAAAAAAGGATTTATGAATTCAAGACGTACCTGAGTTTCATTATATGAGCCTTTCTTGTATGCTTCTAAATTATAATCGAAAGTCTCAATCAATTTCACGATTTTGTCAGGTAAGTTCATATTTAGAATAGAAAATAGAGGGCCGCGTCTTTATTCTTGACAGAAATGAAGAATGAAAACTGCCCCCCTATGTTTTCCTTGGGTGTTGTGGGGCTGAAGAAGAAAAACCCTCAGCTACCCGATTAGTTTCTTTCTTCCAACTTTCTCTTAATCCATACAGGGTTACGACGCATGGGTAAGATGGCGACAATATAAGCAATTTTATCCTCAATTTCGTAATAAAGGGCATAGGGAAATCTCTTGGCAAGCATTCGATGAAGACCATACCTTTTATTATGAATACCTGCATAGATTCTTAGGGATTCGATATCAGCGATTAAACTATCCCAAAAGTAATCACCAACGCCGGTTTCTCTTTGATCATAAAAAGCCTTTCCATCGTTCAGGTCATTAACAACCTCTTTCAATGTAACGACATCTTTAATTCTCATGATTTACGACTCGCTCTTAACTCTTCAAGAGAAATAAATTCTGCTTTACCGTTTTTGATCTTTCTTTTCCTCTCTTCGAGGATATCCTGATGCCATTCAGGGGAATCAATTTCGGGTTTTTCTCCCATAAACGAATCCCAAAGAGCCTCCATAGCCTGAAGACGATCTATCGTACTCATTTTCTCTATTTCAAGTGTATTCATTTTGATTCCTCCCTCTAAAGCTTGTATAAAAGATCAGATTGCAAGTTTATCCTTGCCTGGCCATGGAGGGTTATCCTGTCAGATTTTTTTTCAACAGACTAAATTATTACCTCCTTTTTAATGCTCTACTCTTGAATTCGTAAGTATATATTTCACGCAGTTAGATTCTAACAAGCTTAATTAATTGTGTTTACAGATCCTAAAGATTCTAATAAATAACATATCTGTAAATCTGAAAAAAAGCAAGAAGGGGGCGTTGTTCTTGCGACAGGTTGTTTTCAAAAGTAAAAAGATATTGACGGTACACATTGAGTGAATATATTATTCACAATTAGTTACTAACTTATTATCAAAAAATCGTTTATCTGTTGTTAACTAAGTTACTCTCATGGGGTGAATTATGGAAAATCCTTTTAGTTATACAAGCATTGTTGAGGGCGACTCTTTCTGCAACCGGCAAAAAGAAAAAGATGATTTGTTGAGTTTTATAATAAATTCTCAAAACATTCTCTTATACTCTCATAGACGTTATGGAAAAACATCCTTGATTTTCGAAGTTTTTAAAAAGGCTATGCGTAAACGCCCTAAAATTAATACAATACATGTTGATTTATATGGCACTCTGTCCGAAAAAGAATTCGTTGCAGCCATACTTTCAAGTTTAAGCCAGATAGAATCTAAAGTAGAAAGGCTGGTAAGCCTGTTAAAAAATACTGTTAGAAATATTAAATTAGGGTGGTCTATTGACCCGATATCTGGTGCGCCTTCCGGAATATCCGTCTCTTTTGACTCCGGATATAACGAGATAATGCTGGATAATATTATGGGGCTACTCGATAGATTATCCCAAAAACAAAAATTAGTTGTAGTTTTTGATGAATTTCAAGAAATTGCCGATTATGGACAAAGAGGATTTGAAAAAAGATTACGAAAGAATATCCAGTTGCATCAGAATATATGCTACATCTTCTGTGGAAGTCAGCGCCACATCCTGAATGATATTTTTAATAACAAAAATCGAGCTTTTTATAAATTGGCAGCATATTATCCTATCAATAAAATTGAAACCGGTTATTATTTTTCGTGGGCAAAAAAGCTGTTTTCTAAAAAGAATATCGAATTTGAGCCCGAGATAATTAAAGATGTAATTTTCCGATGTGAAAATCATCCCATGTATGTACAACAGTTTCTTTATTTTTTATGGGATGAACCGGAAATTTCACCGGAAACCTTAAATAAAATAGAACATAAAATCCTTCAAAGACATTATCACGAATTCTTAAACCTGTGGGAATCGCTGACAGCCAATCAGAAAAAGACACTTAAATTAATAGTGTCCACAGATGGTAAAGAAATTTTTTACGCCAATGCTATTCAATCAGTTGATTTAAAAAGCGGTTCTCAAATTACCAGGGCATTAGACGTGCTAATAAAGAAAGATGTTGTTTGCAAAAATAAAAACTATCGAATCCAGGATGTTATGTTCAAAAAATGGATTCAAACTCTTTTATGAAAAATTATATAACTCAAGTTTCGCACCCACTAATTCCTATAAAGCTTCTCTGGCAGGGCAGGTATTAGATAGTTTTTTTAAAAAGCAAAATATGTTCACTCTGGCTTTGGCAACGGCACCATACCCACTCAGTTTGTAAGGAGCGAGACATGCACGGCATTTTATCCCTGATGAAAAACCTTCTATGTGCCTGTCCTGGTCAAATCCCAGGGTATAGTGGTTTAGAATATCAATCATATTATTTTACTCTTTTAAAAAAATTATCTAATACCTGCCCTTTAAAGCTTTTGTTGCATAGAGGGGCTACCAACGTAAGGCGGGACAGCCCGCCAGCCAGTAGGGGCGGGTTTGAAACCCGCCTCTACTCTTGATTGCGGAATTGCTATAGGGACAAAATGGCGGAAAGTGTCCCGCTTTATGTTGGTAGCCCATAGAGGTGTGCGAAACTTGAGTTATATAAAAGTCCTCGCTTGAACGCACCGGCGCTTTAGGAGACACCGTGCAGAACGTGCGCAAAATTAGATTGGGAGGGTACCATCTTCCGGAAGAACATCAAACATATATTCAGCATCGTTTAAACAAAGATTGACTGCATTAATGTTTTCTGCCTTTTCGACACGTATTTTTATTTGCCTTAAAGAATAGAGCGCCTTGTTTCGCAAGTCCATGTTTGCATTATGAGTATCAAGGAGACCTTTCATTTTTTCAATCATCTGATCAAGCTCAGACAATGCATCAATGCGGCATTGATCTGTCTTTTCCTTGACAATCATATCGTTGAATACCCTGACCTTTTCAAACAATTCATAAGCTTCTGAAATCATGTCATACGGGGCAGGTAATGACAGAATCTGTTTCAATCCGTCAAAACCTGCGGAAGCTTCATTGTTCTTATTTAATTCAGGCTCATTCTCGCTGAATTCTTCAACAGATTTAATCAGGGTTGTCCAGAAATCATGATGTTTGGTATAAAATTCGGTCAGTCTCTTTTCTCGCGCATACATGTTAAGGATTTGCGCACTGTTATCGTAGAAAGCACTGATCAGAGAAAAAGAATCCTGTTTAGTTGAAATTTCTTCAATAAAACTCAGCCACCTGTCAATTTCTTTCTCTCCCGGGAAATACTTCTTTTGGGCGGAAGGCTTGTATGATTGAAAACTGTTTTGCCAACCTCTGATTTTCTTTGCCAGAAAACACCCCAGTTCATACTGATCGCAGTCGTCAATGTTTTCTTCTTCCGATATCTTCAGATATAGGTTCTTTGCGCCCTGAAATACTGAATCATCAACAGTTTCCGCAGCAATAATCAATAATTGCTCACCAGACTCGATAGAGTTAAGCAAAAGGTTTTTAACTTTAAACGGCTCAAGATTTTTGTTGTTTATTCTGAACTGAATTTTAAAATCCTGAGCTATCCAGAAAATATACTGCAAAATTTTAAACTCTGATAGACCATGACTTTCTTTCACATAGGGAACAAATTCACTCAAAACAACATGCCCGTGCTGTTTTATCTGATCTGTCAGACATTCCATCACAGCATTTTGTTCTTGCGACAGGTTGTTTTCAAAACCAAACGAAATCTGACGATGCCCCAGATTGACATTTTCAATATCGCTATATCTCATTAAATAAATCCATAAGCTCCCTTGGACCAAGTCTTCATTCTATGCCATTGCTATTTTATTTTGTTGATATAAATTCATTCAGGTCTGAATCCAGTATGTTTTTAAGCTCAATAAAATTGTCTTCTCTGGTTTCCGCGAACAAGAAACCAAAGACAGGATATTTTTTATAATCAATTTTTCTTAGCTCTATTGGCTTTTCAAAATTTGAAAGTAACTTTTCATAATTAAATGATGTGATCTCATTTACGTCTATGCCGGTCGAATTGTCCAACACGATAATACTAAAGAGTTTTCCTTCTTTTCCTTTGAGAACCTCAGACCAATTTGGTTTTTTTTGTGAGTAATAATATAAGTAAGGGTTAAATCCATAGGCCAAGAAGGATATATCTGCGGTAGTACACCAACCACCAAACCGCATCGGATTAACTTCGATAGGCAATAAAGCACCATCGTTGTCTCGTCTAAGCTCAATATGTACTGGAAAGTTTTTTACTCCAGCCAAATTGCCAATTTTTCCTACAAAATCTGTAAATTCTTCAAGATTACTTTCGATAATCTCTTTGGATGAAATGTAAACTCTGTCACTAACATCGGTCTCTGAAGAAAAAGTATGTTTCAGTATGCTTAGAATAACTGGTTCACCAATCGAATTATAATATGCATCAACAGCAAATTCCTCTCCATTAATACATTGTTCAATAATAAATAAACTGGCGTCCAACACTTCAGCGGGGTATAAATCCTTAATTTGATCTATTTCTGCAATTATTGAATCAATTGTGTTAGTCCACTCCTCTAAATTTGAAACTTTATAAACCCCCATGCTCATAAAGCCAACCGTTGGTTTAATGATAAATGGTAGCGGCATTTCATTAAACTGAACCTTTTTCAAATCTTCCACGCGAACCTTTTTGAAGTAGAAATTTGGAAAGATAGATTTTATCAGTTCTCGAAATTTCAACTTGTCTTTAAATAGCGCTATTTTTTTAGGAAGATTGATGAAAGCTAAATGTTTCGATATCCAACCTATTGAATTTTCAGATGTAGTATAGATTGTAAGATTATCTAACTCTCGAGCCATTTCAATAGCTCTATCTTCACTAATTACTTTTGTCCCACTATAAAGACCTAACTTTTTTGCTATATCTGTACCGACCACGGGGATGGCATTATCTCTGACAGTCATTTTGAAAAAATCAGAGACGTATGGCTTATCTACAAAAAACATTATTTTCTAACCTTTGGTTAAATTTTAAAAGAATAAGGGGTCAAGAATAAGGAGCGGAGCAACATGCCAATCTAATACATATCATAAATCCCATGTTCCTTCAATTTCCATTATATTAACACCTAAGTTGAGCGATTTTTTGCGAAGATATGTGCTGAAATCTTGATGCATAAGGATTTGCAAAAACCGCAGGCATACCCGCGGATATGTTGAGGATTTTTGCGAAGCCTTTATGCGCAAGAGATCGGCGCAGATCGAGTAAAAAATCGCTCAATTTAGGTAACATTCATAAATTTCTTTTTGTCGCAAATCAGCCTACCCGAAAAGCAGAGCGGCGACAGGAGCGGCGCTTTTTGGGGTCGGCTGAATTTGCAACAATATGCCTTAATTTCTTTCTTGCCCGGCATGGAAAAACTTATAATCACTTAGCGCCAAACACTTTCTTCAACAAGTCGGTAGTTTGTTTCACAGGATTTTTTCGAATAGCGGCTTCCTCTTTTGCGATATAATAGAATATCCCATCCATTCCTTTTTGAACAACATGGTCTGTTAAATTTGCTTTTACATCCGGCACAAATGGTAAAGTTTGATATTTGCCCATTACGTTGTCAAAAGCTTGAATTGCTCCCACCTTTGATAGGCTGTTTTCAACTATCGGACGCATTTCTTTGCTCAACGATTGAAACATTTTCTCCTGAAAATATCTTGTTGCGGAATCTTCGGATCCTTCATAAATACCCTTAATGTCGTCAAACGTCATTTCAGTGATTGACTGCCAGAAAAGTTCTTTAGCCTTTGGGGTTGCGGCTTCGGCTGCGCGGTTAAGTTTTAGTTCAAGGTCATCAACTATTCGAGACATCCCAACTTTAGCTAACATTGTTTTTACAGTATTTAATTCCTTTGGCAATGGTATGTGAACAGCAGAATCAGCATTGAAACCATCAACATCGCCTAACTTTCTAACTACATTTTCGGAGCCGATACGAAGCGCTTCCTTAAATGCCTTGCCAATTTCACCGATACTGGGTTCTTTTGATTGTTTGTTTTCATCCAGTGTTTTAAAAATATTAATCCCTTTCTCCCACCATTTATTTTCTGCATTTGCCTGGCTTGCTGAAAGTGAAAAAACGACTATAATCAGACCAATAATCTTTTTGTAATTCTTCATGTTGACCTCATTTCTTAAAAATGAAATTTTATTTTTTGAGGGCACAAGGAGTCTACATTTGACCCATGAGCAATCTATTTTCTCTGATTTCAATATTTTTTCTGATTTTTAACTTTATTCTTAAACTTCTATGCCCCCTTGGATCTTGACTAATTAACAACAAGGGTCAAATGTAGATTGACCCCTTATCTCCTCTGCCTCTTCTGCTATTAGGAAATCAATGATTTTTCTTTTGTCTGTATCTGGTTCAAACAACTCCCGAAGAGCATAATATGCTTCGTAACCGTCAAGATTGGTGGAATAATAAAACTCTTTGGCTAATTCTGAAAATGTATCAAGGTTTGCTTGGTCAACACATGCTTGAGTGTAGTAAGTGATAAGAATACTGAGAATATTTTCGAACTCATGGAAGAATGACAAGTCAGAGAGAAGGTCAATTCTGCCGGGATAATTGTCCAGGCCATATAGAAGGAGGAATTTAAGGTTTTTATTGGCTTCTTTGTAGTATTTCCTGATCAGCGGATAGTTGGGATTCTCTGCGGCCTTTTCCTCAGAGTAACTTTCAAATATCTTTTTTGATAATTTCTTTTTGTTTTCAAAATAGGCGACGAGATCTCTCTGTCGTTGGTTTTCTGGTCTGGCATTTCTTTCTTCTATTTCTTCATCATCATCATAATCGTCTTCAAAGTACTCAAAGCCGAGTTCCTCCATTTTGGCAATATGGTCTTTGGGATGGTTGCGAAAAATTTCATTCACTCTGTCACGAATGATTTCGTTTTTTAATTTTGCGTAGTCATCAAGGACAGAATCTTTGTCTTTTTTGCCCATTTGGGGATAGTTCTCTTGTTTTTATTTTTACGTCGTGGTGGTAGGAATGCCAATTATGCCCGACACCCCCCACAGTCCCGGACATGCGGTTTTCTCGCATCCGGTTCCTCTGTTGTACTCGTTTCCTCGTCGGCTTATCCCAACGCATACTGATGCAAACGTCTCTTTTCCTTCGGTCTTGGTATTCCCGTGTATTCAAGCACCCGCATGAATTTGTCCCAATTATAACTTTTGCGCTGACTCCTGCGATTCAACCATTTCTTCGCATACTTGATTGACCTCGCTGTAAAAAAGACCACGTAGTCAGGCTGAAGCTGTTTAGGCTGAAGACTGAAGGGGTAGAAAGAGTACGATTGCCGTACTTTAGCGGAAACATCTGATTCTTGCACCAAACATGGCTTCAAAATGCGCTTTTTCCTAACAGTCTTCAGCCTATCCACCCGAGTAGTTACCAATATAATATAATGAAAAATATGGAAATCAAGATGAAATTTAACCCGAATTCAGAATATCGTTTAATGGATCAAGTCCGTGAAGTTTTACGATATTATCCAAAAAGGTCTGAATGTGTACCGGTCCGTGTTAGATAAACGTTTTTGCTATCTGCCTTCCAGATTAGCAACCAATCAGGTTCGATATGACATTCGACATAACCTGAGTATTTGCCTTTTAAACCTAATTTGAGCGATTTTTTGCGAAGAAATGTGCCGATATCTTGATGCAGCAAGGTTTGCGAAAAGCGTAGGCATACCAATGGATATGTCGAGACTTTTCGCAAGTCCTTGATGCGCAAGAGATTGGTACAGGTCGAGTAAAAAATCGCTCAATTTAGGTTAAAGGATGAAGTTTATATTTCTGGGGTAGGGTGCTGCCTGATTGCAGTATTTTAACAACTTTTTGAAGTGATTCTAAATTCTGGTTACGCTTCTTAGCTCGATTGACATCCTTAGAGAATCTTTTTGTCCATATCAGTTTCCGGGAACTCATACATCAATCTTCTTGAACATTTCTTCAACGGTATCTGCTGACTCAAGATTACGATTATTTTCAATGTCATCCATAGCTTGCAGCGTTTCCTTGTTAGGCAGTCGCAAATCAAACGGAATACCCCTGTAATTGATAACCTGTTTCAAAAAAAGATTAACAGCCGAAGACATATTTAATCCGAGACCAGTTAGAATGATCCCTGCATTCTTTTTAATATCCTCGGTTGTTCTAATATTTATGTTTGTATTTTTACTCATAATTCAAACCTTTGCCCTAAAAAATATTTAAAAAAGCTAACTCTATATTTATTTCACAATGTATCACAAAATAAATACATTGTCAATACAAGGGTTGACTGGTTGATAAAGATCAGCCACGGTGCTTATTTTAGACGACCGCTTCTTCATCAAAAGTCTGGACACCAAATTATTTGATTAGTGATTTTCTTTTCTTTAGAATTTTATAAATAGTGTCCCTTCGGCCCACACAAATCACATATACGGTTATCTCGTTATCTTCAGCCTCATATACAAGGCGATAGCCGACAGAGCGCAGTTTTATTTTATAATGGTTTTTGTATCCTCTTATCCTGGCAGAATCGATATGTGGCGTTTCCAGTCTATGCCGCAACTGTTTTTTAAATTGAGATTTAATTTCAGGGGAAAGCTTGCGCCACTCTTTCAAAGCGCTGGGCAGGAATTTCAGTTTATAAGTCATCGATACCGACCTCAACGGCCTCTTTTTTTTCGTCCTTTCGCTCTTCGATGATACGGCCAAGCTCGATATCCTCTGCCAAATCCATCAACCTCTCATAAGTTTTAGCCGGCACGATGTAAGCGGTGGGTTTGTTGCGGTTCAGCAGTACAATGGTTTCACCGTGAGCGCTATCAATGAGAGCTTGCGGATTTCGTTTCATGTCACTGATACTAGTCGTCAGTTCGGCATGGATTTTAATAAGCATATTAATCAACCCCCTTATAGGTATATTACATAATACTATTAATAGTGCTCTTAACGGCACTTGTCAACTTGAATTCCTCAAGCGCAACGAGATTTTTTATTTTTTTGATGAAGGATTTTGGGTTTTCTTCTTGAGTTGACGAAACCGGTTAAGGCTGATACTAACCATCTCGTCTAAACTTATCAAATGGTAACAAGGTCTTTACAGAGACTTCTTTGATTAACAGGACATTCAGGATTAAAACATCAAAACTTATACCTATGATTTTTTAGTCAATTCTTTGTATTTCATTATCTTGTTTATCCTGTTTATCCTGTCAGATTTTTTCAACGGACTAAAGTTACATCAAATAAAAGGAGCTAATTCATGAGCAGACTTCAACGAACTATTTTCTATGACAGACATGTCGCTCTTGGTGCAAAGATAGTAGAATTCAGCGGCTGGGAAATGCCGATTTTCTATCCTGCCGGAATTTTGGAAGAGCATCTGGCTACACGCAAAAAAGCAGGACTTTTTGACGTATCCCATATGGGACGTTTTATCGTCAAAGGAACAGGAGCACTTAAATTTCTTCAACACGTATTAACTAATAATGCGGAAGCACTTAACATCAGGGAAACCGGCGCCCAGTACACGCTTATTCCAAATGAAAATGGTGGAGCGGTTGACGATGCTTATCTATATCGCTTTGTAGAGGAAGAGTATCTTCTGGTAGTCAATGCAGCTAATCTCGAAAAGGACTGGGAACACCTGAATTCACAACTTAAAGACTTTCAAGACGTTGAGCTTATTAACAAAACCAACGATATTGCCATGATTGCACTTCAAGGACCCATGTCTCGATACATAATGGAAGAAATTATCGGGCCTGGCAAACTTCCCGAGCCTATCAGAAATACCGTCAGCATTGTGAATATTTCAGGAGCCACGGTGAAAATAGCCCGCACAGGCTATACTGGTGAGCCTTTATGTTTCGAGCTGTTTGTCAGTCGTGAAGATGCCTTGATGGTGTGGGACCAAATCATTGCCAAAGGAGCAGCCCCTATAGGTCTTGGCGCAAGAGATACACTTCGCCTGGAAGCTGGCTTGCCTCTTTATGGTCATGAGCTTGGAATTGATCCTGATGGAAAGGAAATTCCTATAATAGCCTGCCCACTTGCAAAGTTTGCAGTTAGTTTTTCTTTGCTGAAGGGTAATTATATAGGCTATTCTGAGCTGATTAAGCAGTTCATTGCTATTAAAAAAATAATCTCACGCGACTACTCACTGATAAATGACCTGCCGCGTATGATTAAGCCAATCGCCGTTACAGGACGGGGTATTGCCCGTGACGGCGCAAAAGTATTCAAAGGTAATACGCAAGTTGGCTACATCACCAGCGGCACAATGGTACCGCTTTGGACTGTAGAGGGTGAAGGGCTGTCATCTTCGCAAACCGACCATCATCAGTTACGTTCCATATGTCTGGGATATATAGACAGCGACATTCTTGAAGACGAAAAGCTCACAATAGAAATTCGAGGTAAGGCCGTTGATGCCGTTGTAGTTAAGCACCATATGCGTTCAGAAGCACCTCCTTACGCCCGTCCCATAGTATTTGATCAACAATTGGCCGAAAAGGAGCTTCCTGCCGGAGATACACAATCCAGGGTCAGCAGATTGCTTGAAAAAACTCTGGAGAATACTCTTTGGCGGCAAAAAAGCTGCATCAATCTGATTCCATCAGAAATGACGATCTCGCCGATGGCCAGGCTTTTGTCTGTGATGGACCCGGCCTTCCGTTATGCGGAACACAAAAAGTCCATTGCATTCTACGACGCTGATATCTTCTATTACCAGGGGACCGATTTTATATGTAAAGTCGAACGGATGCTGGAAGAAGAAATGCGAAAATTTCTTGGATGCAATAACGTTGAGACACGTCTTATCAGCGGTCAAATGGCAAATACCGCTGTTTTCAGCGCAATGCTTGACTTCATTAACCGCGCTGACCGCAAGTCTGAACCACGCAGAATTCGTCAGGTAATGCATAACCACATCGGCAAGGGCGGACATCTGAGCGCCCAGCCAATGGGTGCGCTGAAGGACTATGTTGCAAGGAATCCCCGTACGGAAAAACTTGCGGTTGTAAATTTTCCAGTGCTGACCGAAAACCCATTCAAGATTGACGTACCGGCGACTCTGAAACTAATTGATGAGTACCGGCCTGAATTTATTATTTTCGGGAAAAGCATGGTCATACATAAAGAACCTGTCGCAGAGATTCGTCAGTTTCTGAATGCTCAGGCTATCAAGTCTGTGGTAATGTATGATATGGCACATGTTCTGGGGCTTATCGGTCCTCACTTTCAGCAACCTTTTGCTGAAGGTGCCGACATAGTTACAGGTTCGACACATAAGACCTTTTTTGGCACACAGCGCGGTGTTGTTGGAACAAATTTCAAAGAAAACGAAGAACTCTATGCTCTCTGGGAAGCTCTTGTTCGGAGAACATTCCCCGGCTCTGTGTCCAACCATCATCTGGGCACCCTGCTTGGTTTGCTGATGGCTGCATACGAGATGAATTACTTCAAAGACGAATACCAGTCAAATATTATAGCCAATGCCAAAACATTTGCCCGTGCGCTTAAAGACTGTGGTCTGGATGTTGCCGGAGACCCGGCAATTAACTTTACAGAAACTCATCAGGTGCTGGTACATGTCGGCTACAGCCGCGGTCCGGAAATCGCAAACAGGCTTGAAGAAAACAACATCATATGCAACTATCAGGCAAGTACGGATGAAGAAGGGTTTACCGCTTCAGGGGCATTGAGGATGGGTGTATCTGAAATGACCCGCTTTGGAATGGAAGAAAAAGACTTTCAATTACTGGCAGGCCTTGTCCATAAAGTTGTAATGAATAATGGCAATGTTGTTGATCAGATCAAAAAACTGCGTGAAAAATTCACCACGCTTAAATTCTGTTTCAGTGACAGTAAAAATGATGACATTATCCAGAAACTCCACGAACTACTTTAATCGTAATAGGTTACCACGGAACAACACGGAGTTTCACTGAAAATTGTAAACAATAAGTAAATTACTGGGGTGGTGAAATGGTAGAGCGAAGCGATACAACAAATCCGAAATTCGCAATCTGCAATCCGAAATCGAATGGTTCGTAATGATGAGAAGAGTATTTTATAATTCCGTGAAAATCCGTGGTGAACTATTAGCCTTTAACCTGCATTATATGAAGGCCAATAGTACATAGAGCCATCCATTGATTCATGGAATTTTTTCTCTATTGCTTTGACTTCTTTCATCCTTTCCGGATCAAGGAATATTTTGTAGGGAGGAGTATCTATGGGTAAAGATCCTCCTGATAATTTGCGCTCAAGGAGAAACAAGGCTTCAATGGATTTATCACAGACAGGATATCCCCTGTCATCAAGCTTAATGGTATGATCAAATGAAACGCTGGAAATATTATTGATATCCACCAGCTTGATATCTCCTGATTTCGTGAGAAGAAGGTTGCCGACACCTGCAAGATCCGGCACAAGATTTGTCCCCATAATCATCTGCTTGATTTTGCCTACAAAGGTTTCAGCATTTTTGCGAATCTTGCGGGGCCATTGGCTGATTATCATTGCCGAATCATCAACACCCATGTCGCCCAACATCGAAATAAGATGATCATCATCAAAGTGCCCCCACGGTTCAATAAGTTCGCCCTTAACGTACTCCTGCAGCCCGCACAGCAGGATTTCGCATTTTTCGCCTCTTCTATAATTAACAAGGAATTCTTCAGGCCTGGCAAGATAATCAGGAGCCAGGTATGTTGCAATAATTTTAACTCTTCTTAACTCTTCCTCAGCATTTTTTAAGCTTTTAAATTTTGTCCTGAATATCCTTAATATTTTTAAGGGCTCAGCTCTTGGATATAACTTAATTCCATTTTTAATTATGCCTTTTGTTTCTTTTTCAACATCCCCGGGCTTCAAGACCTCCATGATATGAGAACGCAATCCTTCACGATAATATCTCCTGTAATAATATATTCCAGGAATTCTTATAAAGTTCAGATCAAGAATGTCTTTATGATTCAGGTATGCTTTGTCTCTAATATCTTTTTCAGGCATGTAATTTTAGTAACCGTTTACTGTTGCCGGTTTACAGTTAACAGTTTTATGTTTTGAACAGCCGTAAACTGTGAACTGTGAACCGTGAACGATTATATATAATCATATAGGAATTTCGTCGACAACTTCAGCAGCTTTATCAATTGCATCATGTGCTGTATTTCCCACAACAGGAACTATTGAAACCACAGCAGCTCCAACTCGCATTGGAACAGAAACAAGTTTAGTAAGGACACATCCGCTCAGCACCGTCAGCATTATTAATATTACTAATAGCTTTACAATTTTCATAATAACCTCCTTTACAATGTCAGGAGTCAAGTTCATAGATGGGTAAAAAAAGAAGGGATAATTGCTGATTATAACGGATTGGGGGGAGAAAAGCCTTGCATCATTTTTTTGTAAACGCCTGATGGGTGGCATGGACAAACTTGTTTGTCCGTACAAAAAACGTCAATGCAAAGTGAGAAAAAAATTCTCTGGCGCTTCAATGATTCGAGTCATGCGCATTTATGAAAGCGCCTTGTTACTGAGCAAAAAAGGAGACACGGACAAACAAGTTTGTCCATGCCACCCATTACCCATCGCCTCCCCAAAATCCGTTATAATCAGGATAATTGTGATATATGAAACTATATTGTTATCTGAGATGTGGCATAAGTGCCCATTTTATAAACCATGACTGGGCGGCTTCCGGATCTTTATCCATACATAATATGCCGCCATTCTGGAACTTGAATACAGGTTTTTCAATGGATCCGGTTATCAGGTAGGAAGTCAGCCTCTGCATAAAGGGTAAATGGCCGACAAACATTAAATTATCGCTGATCTTAATTTTATCGGCAAAAACAGCTACATCATCCAGAGGATTAATTCCTTCAATTTCCCGGATGCCTTCATCCGGCTTCAGGGCTGATGCAAATATCTCTGCGGTCTGAAGCGCTCTCTTTTTCCCGCTATGCATGATACGGGAAACATTGATCCCATATTTTTTTGCAATCCCCGCAATATGCTCAACTTCTGAAATTCCTTCTTCAGAAAGTCCCTTGGCAGGGTCTTTATCCTTGGGCAAGCTCTTGCCGTGCTGAACAAGCAAAAGAGCCATGATGTTCTCCTATAGATTTTTAATCGGCTTTTATCCCCATCTCTTTTTCCTTCTCAGCTACAGCCAGCCTGGTTTTTATAACAGTATCCGGTATCAGACTCATGGAATCGATTCCACACTCTACAAGAAAAGTGGCGAATTCAGGAAAATCACTGGGAGCCTGGCCGCAAATACCAATCTTCTTCCCGCGGCGCTTGGCCACATCAATAACCATACGTACCATGTCTTTAACCGCTTGGTTTCGTTCATCAAAAATGTGAGCCACAAGATCCGAATCCCGGTCCAGGCCCAGAGTCAACTGGGTCAAGTCATTGGAACCAATGGAAAATCCGTCAAATACATCGCTGAAAGCATCGGCTGAAATTACATTACTTGGAATTTCGCACATTACATATACTTCCAGCTCGTTTTCGCCCTGAACAAGCCCGAATTCCTTCAAAACCTCTATTACTTTACGGCCTTCCTCAGGAGTACGACAAAAAGGAACCATCAATTTGATATTGGTAAGCCCCATATCATTTCTGGCCTTGAGCAAAGCTTTACATTCAAGTTCAAAGGCTGGTTTATATTTCTCATCATAATAACGTGAGGCCCCACGCCAGCCAATCATGGGATTGCTTTCATGCGGCTCATACAGAGTACCGCCTACCAGGTTTGCATACTCATTACTCTTAAAATCTGATAATCGTACAATCACATCCTTAGGATAAAAACCTGCTCCAATACGACCAACGCCTTCGGCCAGTTTATCAATAAAGAACTGTTTCTTGTCATCCGGGTAAGCAGTAGTAAGAGCTTCAATTTCTTTTACAATTTCTGCGATCTTTTCATCAGATTTAGCTTTTGCTTTTAGATCGTCGAAATAATAAAGAGCCAGGGGATGAATACCAATATGAGAATTGATAATAAATTCCTCCCTGGCCAGGCCTACGCCGGCATTGGGTATCTGACACTCAGTAAAGGCCCGCTCTGGAATACCTACATTCATCATTATAGCTGTCTTTGTGGGAGGCAATGTATCAAGATCCAGTCTATCTATAACGAACTTCAAACGTCCCTCATATATGTTGCCTGTTTCACCTTCAGCACATGAAACAGTCACCTCGCTTCCATTTTTTATTACTTCGGAACCATCTACAGTGCCGACTATACATGGAATTCCCAGTTCACGTGAAATTATTGCAGCATGGCAGGTTCTTCCGCCGCGGTTGGCAACTATGGCGCTTGCTATTTTCATGATTGGTTCCCAGTCAGGATCGGTCATGTCGGTAACCAGCACTTCACCTTTTTTGAACTCGTGAATATGGGCTGAATCCTCAATTATATGCGCTGCCCCCTGACCTATCATAGACCCAACGGCCTGTCCTGATGCAATGACTTTGCCTTTTTCCTTCAGCACGTAAGTTTCAAGAACTCTCTTTGATGAACTTTGTGAATGCACGGTTTCAGGCCTTGCCTGTACAATATAAAGTCCGCCGGTTCCAATATTTACTCCATCTCCGTCCTTGGCCCATTCAATATCCATTGGCTTTTGATAATGATCTTCGATAATACATGTCCACTTGGCCAGTTGGATAATTTCATCATCGCTTAATATATAGCTCCCACGTTCCTCAGGAGTGGTATCTATATTTTTGACTGTTTTTACGTCATTGGGATCTGAATTATAAATCATTTTAAGTTCTTTACTTCCCACCCTCTTGCTGACAATTGGCCGCTTCCCTTCTTTAAGGGTGGGCTTGAAGACGTAATATTCATCGGGATTAACGACGCCAAGCACTACGTTTTCGCCAAGTCCCCAGGAACCGGTGATAAAAACCGCATCCTCAAAACCACTTTCCGTGTCAATTGAAAAAATGACCCCGGATGAAGCCGCATCACTGCGAATCATTTTCTGAACAGCAATGGAAAGGTAAACGTCAAATTGTCCAAATCCCTTGTCATGGCGATAGGAAATTGCGCGGTTGGTAAACAGGCTTGCAAAACATTTCCGGCAGTTTTCAATAAGGGCATCTGTTCCTCTGATATTAAGAAAAGTTTCCTGTTGACCGGCAAAAGAGGCGTCCGGCAAATCCTCTGCTGTAGCAGACGAGCGAACCGCCACATCTACATTTGAAGCATATTCCTCTTCCATTTTCTTATAGGCCTCAATAATAGCATGCCTCAGGTCATCCGGAAACTCGGCATTTTTGATTATGCCCCTGACCTTCTCGCCGCGTTCCTGAAGATTTTTCATATCATGGGTATCAAGCCCTGCCATGGCATCCAGCACATCATTTTCAATCCCCGCTGTTTTAATCAAATGCCTGTAAGCATAAGATGTGATGGCGAAACCATTAGGAACAGCAACGCCTTTAGAAGTTAGTTTTTGATACATCTCGCCTAGCGAGGCATTCTTGCCGCCAACCAGGGCAACATCCCCGATTGAAATTTCATCAAACCAAAGAATAAATGCCTTATCATGTTTATCTGCCATCTTTGTCTCCTAATCAGCTTTTTAGGTTAATTTGTTAATATAATACAAAATAATACCAATAGCCAACCACTAATATTTATTTATATCTAACTCAATACATAAGTGTCAATATTAACCTTTGAAACCTTTGCAAAATATCCCTTTTTGCCCAATTGCGGCACTTAAATGCGCACCAAAGAGTACGATTAAATTAATGATATAAATCCATGTCATAAAAGAGATCAGTGCTCCCAACGATCCATAAACCAAATTATATCTCGACAGCCCGCTGCTGAGAAACCAGCTAAAAGCTGACGTAGCCGCTTCTTCAGCAATCACAACAAAAAAAGCTCCTCCAAAAGCCTCGGACCATCTAACTTTTGCTTTTGGTATCCACCGGTAAAGGATCATAAGGGTCATACAGATGAACGTATAAATAATAATATTTGAAAAAATTGGCCTGAAATATGAAATGTTAACGCTGCCTGTCAATTGTACATTCCAACCAACTATAAGATGAATTGCCGCCTTTGCCATCAAAAATAATGGCAGCAGCACAACAAGAAAAAGTATTATCGAAAAGGCAGTTAACCGGGCCCTGAAAATATTTTGCGCCGGTGCATCAATCCATGCCCTGTTCAAATTATGCACAAGAGTGGTAAAAATACAGGTTGCTGCCCACACCAATGCGATCAAACCTGCAATCCCGAAAGCTCCACGAGCCTGAAGGATTTGCTGCATATTAGTACTTATTATCTGGCGGGAAGCGACTGGAAAAAATTTGAGAATTGTTTCCAGTATTTTTTCCTGAACATGTAAGCTCTCTAAAAAAAAGCTGTTTGCCGCAACCACTATTAAAATAACAGGAAAAAGCGAGAATAATGTATAAAATGCCATACTTGCAGCGGCTTCAGGTGCATGCTCCCGACCAAATCTTTTTAAAGCATACCTCATCAATTTTAAAAAATAAGTAACGCCGGAATTAATTGTTTTTAACCTGTTTTTATCCACAATTTATTCTCACAGATTGAGCAATGCCATGCCGGCCCCTCAAAAAATTCCAAAAAACGTAAAAGTTCACCACGGAACGACACGGAGTTTCACTGAAATCAGAACAAAACTCAATTGATCAATTATTTCGGCTACCAACGTAAGGCGGGACTGCCTATAAATTCAATCAGATAGCAACTCCTTAAATTTTGCTTAATTATGGAATTGCCATAGTGTCCTGTCATCTATATAGTGTCGCAAATATGGCCGTCATTCCCGCGAAGGCGGGAATCCAGAAGCACTGAAGTAGTCAGAAATGCTTGTCCTCGACCTGATCGGGGAATGGATTCCCGCCTTCGCGGGAATGACGAGTGCCTGATACGATATTTCACGCATGACACGACAATAGAACCAAAATGGCGAAAAGCGTCCCGCTTTAAGTTGGTAGCCATTATTTCAAGACAACTCGCTTGAGAATAGGTCTATTGATAGTTCAGTGCAATTCCGTGAAAATCCGTGGTGAACTATTACCAAAAAACCAATTTAAACCAATGCCTCTAAACGTTTTTTGAGCTCCAGATAATTGGTTTTACCTGTCCCCAAAACCGGTATTTCATTCAATTTTATCACATGTCTGATATTGTGGAGAGCGCTGAGACCGGCATCGCGAAGAAAGGAATTTACCGATACTCGATCTGTATCCTTAACCGTAAATAATATCAGCTCGGGATTTTCCTCGCTGGGTGTTGCCTCAACTGCGATTACAGGGCCCTCGTCGTCAGCACCTGCAAAGTGCGGCACCAGGACTTCTTCTATAGCGGGCAGTGAGATCATCTCACCTCCCAGCTTAACAAAGCGTTTCAAGCGACCGCAAAAGGTTAAAACTCCCTCGGTATCTTCGGATACAAGATCACCGGTTTTGTACCATTCTTTGCCCTTATATTCAACAAATGGTGACTTTCCGTCATAGTTCAGGTAACCGCTGAATACGCTTGGGCCGCTCACAAGGAGTACTCCAGCTCTGTTCCTGCTGACTTCTTCGCCGGTGTCAACATCAATAATGACATGTTCAAGCGATGGCATTACCCTGCCGATCGTATATGGTTTTGGCGAATTTTCCATGTTGAAAGTTACAATTGGCGAACATTCAGTTACACCATAGCCTTCGAGAAGTTTTATGTTCAGGCGACGTTCATTTATGGACTCATACACTGCGACCGGACATTTTTCAGCACCGCTGATGACAAAGCGTAAGGATTGAAGTTGTCTGCTGCTTGATGCTTTCACAATGCCATTTAAAAATGTGGGAGTCCCGACCATTAGCGATACTCTGTATTCCTCTATTAAACGTGCAATAGTCAATGCCTCGGTAGGATTTGGATTATATACTGTACGAATACCCATAGATAAAGGAAGTACAATTGTTGCTGTAATGCCGAATGAATGGAATGGAGGCAGGATGCCGACCATGACATCCTTCTCCCAAACTGTTGCCATTGAAGGGATATCCCTGATATTTGTCATTATATTACTGTGCGAAAGCGGTACTGCTTTAGGCAGACCCTCTGAGCCACTGGTAAACAGAATTACAGCGGTATCGTTCATTTTTGGATGTTTTAACGACGACCAGGTTAGCCGGCTTCTTAAATAGGCTGATATTTTGGATTTATACGAAATTTTTTTGCGAAGATCTTCAAGAAATACAAAGCGATCGCTCAATTGGTCCAGGTTTATTCCCTGCATTGAAAGCCTGTTAACAAGTACATTAGCGGTCAATACATTATTTACACCAATAAGATTCAGCGAATGTACCATATTGCGAGAACCGACTGTCCAGTTCACCATAACCGGTATCTTGCCGGCAAAAAGGGTGGCCAGATAAACTATTGCAGCTCCTGCCGATGCCGGAAGCATAATCCCTATATGGCTGCCGGGTAAAGCCTTTATCAAGGGCTTAAGCACCATAATTGCAACAATAATATCGCGATACGTCTTTTCGCCGCTTACCTGATCTGCGATGATAAGTTTGGAAGGATTCCGCCTTGCCTGATTTAAAAAAACCTCAGTTATCGTACTCCCTTCGGCTACGGTTAACGGAGTGTTTGAAGAAGGTTGTCTAAGCCACCTCTGACTCGCAGGTTTCAAGGGTACATTATCAGATGCCACTCCTTTGCCCATTGCAGCCAGCATTACATCCCGGACAGTATTCAATGAACCAGTATCCACCTGAGAAAACCCGAATTCCTTTTCCAGCCATGCAATCACTTCTGCAACGGCAAGACTGTCCAGCCCAAGGTCATACGCCAGATGATGGTCTTTTTTTATATCTGCCTGTCCTGTAAGTTGCCTTAAAAATTCAACAACCAGTTTCTTTGTGGTTTCAGGCACAGCATCGGTCTTCCAGTCGATCTTTACATGCTCCGGCTCAGGGCATATCCTAACACCACCCTTCTCATAGAAAAGATATGGGACATAGGTATTTCGGGAAGCATCAGCATTATAAAAATCCTCCAGAAAACGGTTCATGGTAATCCGGTCTGCAGTGCGGGGAAAGTTTTTTGGTTCGACAAACTCAATTTGTACCGGCCTTCGCGGCATGAAAAATAAGCCGTTAAGGAAAAGATACTTCAGGCCTTGCTTAAGGTTAAACATAACATCCGGATTCTTGCCTGAAGCCCAGCTAAAACTGCTTCCCCACAGGCCATTCTGACGCACCAGAACCACACGGACATCTGGAACCTGTTCCAGAATTAGTTTGACTGCGCTGGTTGCCCGGATTTCTTCCATGCAACCCCTTTTAAGGTGGCCCGCAGGGTAGAGCAAAAAACTTCCACTGCTTCGAATATATTCAATAGTTTCTGAAAGCACTTCTTTAATAACTGCGGAAGCAGCACGTCCTGTTCTAGGAATATCAGGGATCAACCTTGCTCCAAAGCGTTTGCTTATCCACGCAATCAGAGGATTAGTCAGCCGTAATTCAACGGCAAGTGATTGCGGTGCAAAATCCTTGTGCAAAATAGAAAGTATAATGACAGGATCTATCAATGCAGGATGATTCGGCAAAAAGAGAATGCCGCTTTTTCCCCTTGATTTTATATCATCCAGCCCTTTTATTTTAATACTGTAACGAAGCCTGAGCAGAGTTTCAGATAACAGTCCCAGCAACTTATTCAATACACTATATTTTTTCATTATCCTCTTTCTTCATCATAACTACTCAGGTTGTCAGGTTCACAGTTCACAGTTCACGGTTGGCTTCTTCGTTAGACGGTAAACTTTTCGAGTCAATTCCCGCGCCAGTTGCCATGTCTCAATATCTTCAAACCGTTCAATCTTCATCGCTTTCTAACCTTGAACCGTGAACCGTGGAACCGTGAACCTGGGTAGCTACATCTCTTTCTTCATCTACAAAATATAATAAAGTTGCGCCTGCAATAAAGAATAGCGAAATAGACATAATACTGACTCTCGATGAAATATCACTGCTGTATCCCATATGTCTGACCATAAGGCCGATTAATCCCATGAAAACAGGGCCGATTACCGCAGCGAATTTTCCAAGCATATTATAGAAGCCAAAGTACTCGGCTGATTTGTCCACAGGAATTATTTTGGCATAATAAGAGCGGCTTAATGCCTGTATGCCGCCCTGCACCATACCTATGATAATGGCAAGAATATAGAATTCAATTTTATTTTGTATAAAACCTGCCCATATGGAAACAAAAAGATAAACTCCAATTGCTATAAAGATTGAGCGCCTGGCGCCTATTTTGCCGCCAAGATAACCGAATCCTATAGCAGAAGGGAAGCCGACAAATTGTGTGATAAGCAATGCAACGATTAAATCATTTGATTCAAAGCCGATTGAAATTCCATAATCTACTGCCATACGTACTATAGTGTCCACCCCGTCCATATAAAGCCAGTAAGCCATAAGAAACATAAATATGGGCTTCAGGCGACGGGCCTGATGAAAAGTCTCTTTTAACTGAACAAAGCCTGCTTTCACCATATTAATGCCGGATACCGCATCTCTGCTCACAGGTTCTCTCACAAAAATAAAGATCGGTATAGAGAAAAACGCCCACCAGGCACCAACGCAGAGAAACGAAAATTTCACAGCTTCTCCGGCATCAGCAAATCCAAATGTTTCGGGCCTGAGGGTCATCCATACATTTAAAGCAAAAAGAAGACCTCCACCCAGATATCCCAGCGAAAATCCCAACGCAGAAACAAAATCCATTTTCTTTTTTGAGGCAACACCGGTTATTAATGAATCATAGAAAATGTTTCCTCCTGAAAATCCGATAGTTGCAAAGACATACAAAACAACGGCTATCGGCCAGTTGCCCTTTGAAACCAGATACAGGGACGAAGTCATAACCACGCCCATGTAGGCAAAAAACATTAGAAACTTCTTCTTTGATGTTCCCTTGTCGGCAATAGCTCCAAGTATGGGTGCAAATAGAGCCACAAAGATACAGCCAATCGAATTTGCCATCCCCAATCTTGCTGTACTCACCGTGGCATCAACACCCGCACTCCAGTATTGCTTAAAAAAAATCGGGAAAAAGCCGGCCATAATTGTGGTGGCAAAGGCCGAATTGGCCCAGTCATACATGCTCCACCCGAATATTGCTTTCTTGTCGTCTATCTGCATTTTATCGCTTTTAAATATTATTTTTTGACAGGATTAACAGGATATTCAGGATTAAAAAAGTAAAGTGAGACTTAGGGCTCGGTAAAAAATAACTTGGTAGAATTTCACCATATCTTCAACCGATCTTCAATCGCAAAAGTCCTCAAAATAACTCGCTATTCCTGCGGTTTTGCTCAATCAGATCGATTAAATCTACGGCAAATTCGAGCGCAAATTCTACCAAGTTATTTTTTATCGAGCCCTTAGCCCAAGCTTGTTTACTTGAAACAAAATCTTGTTTATCCTGTTATCCCGTCAGAATTTTTTCAAAGGACTAAAGTGTTGCGAGTTTGTAAATTTCTGATTATTCAAAATTTAATTGTTAATATAATAAAAATCTTATAAATGGTAAATTTGATGATATAATTCTATATGAATGGTGAAAAAGCAACTCTTATATCCCCCATTTAAAATAACTGAAAAAACGGTTAGCCCGTATTTCTCAAGATTACGTTTTGTATCCTCCGATTTAAAAAAACATAACTCTTTGAATTGTTACTATTTTAATGATGATTAAAATCTCATTAATTTCATAAAGAAAAATAAATTAAAGAAATGTGCTTGACAGTAGCGTAATTATGCTATAGCATTTATAGCATAATTATGGAGGATATCATGTTGGAAATCAGAGATATCAGCAAAGTTGTGAAGGAAATCAGGCTTAAATTGAACATGAGCCAGGAAGAGCTTGCCGCAAAACTTGGGGTTTCATTTGCCACTGTAAACCGATGGGAGAATGAAAAAATCAAGCCGCGGGGCAAGGCAAGAAAGGCTATTTTTGCATTGATTGAGGAAATTGGACTGAAGCAGAGTGATCTTGAAAAGTCACAAGACAGCGCCGGCCTTATAAAGAAACGCCGCAGGAAAATATCTAAAAACGATGTTCTTGGTACTAAATCCTTGGAGCAGATGCTCTGGAACGCCGCATGTTCTATCCGGGGGGAAAAGGATGCTCCAAAATTTAAGGATTATATTTTGCCTCTTTTATTTATAAAAAGGCTTTCAGATGTATTTGAGGATGAAGTGGAATGGCTTTCCGAAACATACGGTGACAGGAAGACAGCGCTTTCAATTATTGATGCCGATAATACCCTTGTAAGATTTTTTATCCCGCCCGAAGCCCGGTGGCCGGTTGTCAGCGGACGAGAATATTATGAATGGCCTGAAGATCGCAAGCCCAAAACCCTTGGAGAACAGCTTACTTCAACTTTAAGAGCAATTGTTAAAAAGAATCCTGATCTTAGCGGTGTAATTGATATTGTTGACTATAATGAAACCAGAAACAATGAGCGCGAAATTAGTGATGCAGCTCTTTCCGGTGTGATTGAAGCGCTTTCCGATCCCCGCTACAGAATCGGTCTTTATGATGTTGAGCCAGATTTTCTTGGCCGTGCCTATGAATATCTTTTAAGAAAATTTGCTGAAGGTCAGGGCCAGAGCGCCGGCGAATTTTTTACTCCCACTGAAGTCGGCTGGCTGATGGCATATATTATGAGACCGATGCAGGGTGAACAAGTTTATGACTTTGCATGCGGGTCAGCCGGGCTTTTAATAAAATGCGAACTTGCCCTTCAGGAGCGTGAAATAAAAGTTCAGCGTCCTTTGAAGCTTCACGGACAGGAACTCACAGGTTCCAGCTATGCCATAGCAAGAATGAATATGGTAATTCATGACATGACAGGAGAAATTTTGCGAGGAAACTCCATGGTCAATCCGAAATTCAGGGAATCGGATTCCAGCCTGAAAAAGTTTGATATTGTTGTTGCAAATCCCATGTGGAACCAGCCGTTTGCCACAACTGTTTACGAAAATGATCCGTTTGACCGTTTTGAATCACAGGGCGGAGTCACAACCAGCAAGGGGGACTGGGCCTGGCTCCAGCATACTGTCGCATCACTTAATCAGACAGGACGAGCAGCGGTTGTCATCGACACAGGAGCTGTCACGCGCGGCAGCGGAAGCAGAACAGAAGACAAGGAAAAGAAAATACGCAAATGGTTTGTAGATAATGACCTGATCGAAGGGGTTATTCTTCTTCCTGACAATCTTTTTTATAATACAACCGCTGCAGGGATAATAATTGTATTCAATAAAAACAAGCCACCTGCAAAAAAAGAAAAAATTGTGCTTGTTAATGCAAGCCAGGAGTACAAAAAAGGAAAACCCAAAAATTATATACCGGATAAAAGCATACGAAAAATCGCGGGCGCATTTATTAAAGGCGATGATATAGAGCGGTTTGTAAAGGTTATTAAGGTAAGAGAATCAAAAGAGAATGATTACAACCTGTCGCCCTCAAGATATGTGGATACAAGCGAAAAAGTAACTTACATGCCCATACCTGAAATCCTGAAAGAACTTGACGGGCTTGAGAAAAAGGCGGTTGAAATTGATAAGGATTTGAAGTCTGTATTTAAAAAACTTGGAATGAGAAAATGAATATTAAAGAGATAATCAGATCAGGTGAAACGGAAACTGTCGAGTTCAAGGAGTCCTTTTCCGACACAGTGATTGAGACTCTGACGGCATTTGCAAACACATCAGGCGGGACTGTTTTTGTGGGTGTAGCAGATGACGGAAGCATTAAAGGTGTTTCTGTTTCAAAAGAAATCATTCCCAGGTGGCTTAATGAAATCAAGACAAAGACATCATCCGCAATTGTTCCTGGTATTGATATAAAAAAGACCGGCGGCAGAACAGTGGTATGCTTCAAAGTTCCGGAATATCCGGTAAAGCCGGTCTCTTTCCGCGACCGTTACTATAAAAGAAGAAGCAATTCCAATCATATGATGACGACAGAGGAAGTTGCGGACATGCATCTTCAGACTCTAAACACAAGCTGGGACTGCTATCCTGACCGCGATCACACCACAGATGACATATCCCTTGACAAGGTAAAGAGCTTTATTAACAAGGCCAATCGTTTTCGCACAAACCCGATAACCGATGATCCTGAAACAGTGCTTAAAAAATATAATCTGATCCGGAAAGGCAGCATCACATATGGATGTTATCTGCTTTTTGTCAAAGACAGGTGTTTTTTCAGCACAATCAACACGGGTCTGTTTCAGACCGAAATTGTGATTAAAGACAGCGTAACAATTGAAACAGACCTGTTCCAGGAAATTGATGAAGTGCTTACTTTTATTACCAAGCATATCAATAAAGAACTTATCATCACAGGCGAACCCGAACATGAGGCCAGGTGGGATTATCCGCTTGATGCTGTTCGAGAAATCGTTATCAACATGATTATCCACCGGGACTATCGCTCTTCGTCAAATTCCATCATAAAAATATTTCCAGACAGAATTGAGTTTTACAACCCCGGAAAGCTGATGCCTGGGCTTACAATTGAGAAACTGCTTAAAGGCGATTATACGTCTTTCATCAGAAACAAACAGATTGCAGGGATATTCAAGGAAGCCAATGAGATCGAACAGTATGGATCAGGAATCAGGCGGATTATGGATTCCTGCCTTAAATATAATCTGCCGAAGCCGAAGTTTGAGGAGTTTGTGGGTGGATTCAGGGTGACGGTGTTTAAGAGCTCCCAGAAAACTAGGGTGAAAACTAAGGTGAAAACTAAGGTGAAAACTAAGGTGAAAACTGGCGACTTGGTTCTTGATTTAATAAAGGCAAACCCTTCAATAGCCAGAGAAGGAATGGCAAAAGCCCTGAATCTGACTATTGATGGTATTGACTGGAATATTCGGAAATTAAAAAAAGAAGGAAAACTTAAACGCATCGGCCCGGATAGGGCTGGTTATTGGGAGGTTGTTGAATGATGTTGCCTTAACTGCTGGGCATTCATTGAATAAAATTTATTATGGAAATATTGATGGAAAAAATTACCAAGAATAATAAATCAGACTGGAAAATCAAATCGTTTCCGGAATGTATTAAGCCTGTTAGATTTGAGCGATCAAAGCAAATCAAGACCAATTCTTATTTGCCGAGCGGGGATTTCCCAATTATCGATCAAGGGCAGACTAAAATAGCAGGTTGGACCAATGATAAATCAGCAGTGATAAAGGACAATATCCCACTTATTATTTTTGGCGACCACACACGTGTCTTTAAATATATAGATTTCCCTTTTGCGATTGGTGCAGATGGTACAAAATTAATCAAACCAGATGAAGATGAATTTTGCACAAGATATTTTTATTATTATCTAATGAACCTGAATTTACCCAGTAAAGGATATAGCCGTCACTATAAATTATTGAAGGAAAGCGAAATTTCGTATCCTGAAATTCCTGAACAGCAAAAAATCGCAGTAGTTCTTTTAAAAATCCAGCAGGCAATTGAAGTGCAGGAATCCATTATCGAGGCAGCGCAGGAACTGAAAAAATCAACCATGCAGCATGTTTTTATGTGTGGCTTGCGGGGGGAGAGAACAAAGGAAACGGAGATTGGGAGGGTGCCGGAGAGTTGGGAGATAAAAAAATTCGGCAAATTTGCAACTCTTCACAGGGGCTATGATTCGCCTGTTCAAAATCGAAAAGAAGGCAAAGTTCCAATTGTTGGATCAAATGGTATTTGCGGTTATCACAACAAGTCAAAAATAGAAGGGCCTGGCGTCGTAACAGGAAGAAGTGGCTCAATAGGTATCTCCTATTACATTAATGATGATTATTGGCCATTAAATACTGGTTTATATGTAGAAAATTTTCATAATAACGACCCATTGTATAGTCATTATTTTTTTCAATCTTTTAATTTCAAAAAATATGCTTCAGGAGTAAGCGTACCCACGTTAAACAGGAATTTAGTACATGCGGCAGTTATTGGAGTGCCCTTGATAAAAGACCAAAATGATATCGTCAGTGTATTTAAAACCATTGATGATAAAATTGAGATTCATTCAACAATAAAGTCCGCATTACAAGACATATTCAAAACTATGCTGAATAAGTTGATGACAGGAGAAATAAGGGTTAAAAACCATAATATTGACACTTCATGTGTACTGGAAATGGACAATAGAGGATAATATATGGAACATTTGTCAGATATAAAACAATTACAGGATTCATTAAAAGAAAAAGTTGATAAGCTTTCATACCTTGCCCAGGGAGGCTTTAAAGCGGTTTACAAAGGATATGTTCATGAAAGGCTTGAAGCAATCAAAGTCGTATATATTCCGGGTGATATTGAAGAAGAGCGTATCGAATTAATTGGTCGAGTAAAAAGAGAGATAGAGGCTCTGGATAAATGTAACTCTCCCGAGTTTGTTCAGCTTGGATCATTACCTCCGGAACCAATAAATATTAATGGAATTGACTATATTATCTATAGCGAAGAATATCTTGATGGTGAAAATTTACGATCAAAAGTTAGTAAAAATTATAAACCGGACTTGTCCGAATTAGTTCAATTAACAAAGACTTTATTAAAAGCGATAAAACTGCTCAAAGAAAACGACCTCATACACCGTGATATAAAGCCTGATAATGCAATAAAACTAAAAAGCCCTGAAAGACCTTTTGTGATACTTGATCTTGGAATTGCTTTTAAAATACACGGTACAGCGTTAACGAGAAATTCGATGTTCAGACCAGGAACACTTCCCTATATGGCACCTGAAATGTTTAATCCAAGATTTAGGGAAAACCTGGATTATCGCAGTGATATGTATTCAGCCGGAGTTACAGTATATGAATATGCGTCCGGAGTACACCCCATAAGAAAAAGAGGTGAGGATGCTTACACAACCATGTACCGGATTCTAAAAACACAAGCTCAGCCGTTATCAATTTTAAGGCCGGATTTGCCTTCGGATTTTTGCAAAATAATTGATCAATTAATTAAAAAACTGCCTGCGTTAAGACCGGCTTCAATTCAAATGCTTCTTAAAAAAGTAAAGGAGTTGTCATGAAATTGTTTGCTCAGCATGGATATGGCCCAGGAAATAAAATAATTAATGGGCTTAAGGATAACGCTATAGATGGCGTGATATTCAGCGCTCGTTATGAAAAGATAGAGAAAATACCAGGTGATGCTAAAGATATAAACTCGGTTTCCTCCCATGCTGAGATCCTTTTAGATCCGGAATTTTATGCGTGTTTTTACGCCCATCAACCTGATGCAAAGCTTGGAGGATTAAATGAATGGCCTTATTTCTCTACACAACGCCGTAGTCAATTAGAATCCTCTGAAACAGTTGAAAAAATTTTAGCAGATACATTTGATACAGTCGTTGATCTACCGTTAACATCGATTATTGCTCCAAATATTTTTATACCAAGATCATTCAATTCCATTGAAGCAGTTATTGCCAAAAATTTTATTAGAAAAACTCAACAATTATTTAAAAAAACAGGCGATAAACGCAACGTATTTGCTACATTGGCAATCGATCGTGATACTCTACTTGACCAAACTGAATTCGAGGCATTTTTAAATGATATAACCGCTCTGGATAACCCGCCTGATGGTTTTTATATCATTGTTGGCGGTGGTATTACTGATGACCGAACAAAAATTTCACGTTCAGAGCTTATTCATGCGGATGTTATTGCGGGTTGGATGATGTTAAATTTTACACTGTCAATTAATGGCTTTAAGGTTATTAACGGTTTTTCTGATATATTAACTCCATTCTTAGGATGTGCTGGAGGCTATGCCGGTGCAACAGGATGGTGGTCAAATTTAAGAATGTTTTCAATGAGTCGCTATATTAACACTGTCAGCGGAGGGAGGTTGCCGACGATTCGATATTTAAGTAACGCATTATTAAATCGGATAACTCATGATGAGCGTAGAGCTTTTGTAAAACTAATACCTGAAATCAATAATGGACTGCCTCGTGATAGTGACTATGAGGGGGGGGAACCTGAAAGAAAAGTTGAGGTATTACAATCCTGGGAGGCAATTTCACATCTTAATAATGGAAATATCGTTTCGGACATTGATGAAAGTTTGCAGTCACTTGAAAATATGGTGAATAGATCTGAAAGAACCTATACAAATCTTGCCGGATATGGTCTGCCTGTTAACAGGGAAGCAAACAGGGAATATATGGAAGCTTTGATGGAATCAATACAGGCTTTCAGGAAGAATGCAGAGATTTAGATGCTTTTATCCACTAACTCCATGACTAAGGGTTTATATTTTGGCTCCAACGGCTTTCTGGGGCGTGGAGTATAGCACGTGATGATTTTGTTGTTTATTGGATTGAAAGCCCATAGACCGACATTGATCTTTTTAAAGGTATCTACATATTCCAGAGCATTTTTCAGTTTGTCTGAATGGAGAACAACTATAGAAGAATTTGCAAAATATCTGTATCTATGGGCTTGCATCATTGCCCTGCGCCAGTCAGATATTTTAAGCTCAAAAGCTCTTATTACCGATGAATCAATTTTTGAAACAAGGTTCTGTGAATTATCATTTGTTTTATTACAGTAAACAGCGACAAAGTCAGCTATGCCGTAACCATTTATTGGTATCTCCCTCGCATACTTAACAGCGGTTTTTTTGATTTTGGGATGTATGGATTTTATATTTGGAATATATGCGCGGGCAAAACTTAAGGTGAAGTCACGTTCTTTGTTTTTTCGTGATATTTTTGCTGGTAGATTTTTACGAGGATTCCAGTAATTTAACTTTGGTATCTTTAACGATGATGACTGCATCATTAAAATAATATAATTGTAGAATGCTCTAATGTAAACAGTTTTTTCAATAGCAGGTATTATTTATTGGAAGGATAAAAAAATGCCAAAATATTACACTGTAAAAAAAACAGAAGAACTTAAATTGCTGACTCAGGAGATTAATAATCTGCAAGTCAGAATTAATGAAAAGAAGTCTTTGCGGCCTGAACGCTGGGCAACGGTTATGGAAAAACTGATTTCGTGGATAAATGACAATATTAACAAAAAGCATGGGCTGATAACAGGAGCAGTCGCCCATTATAACCTGGTAAGAATTCATCCGTTTGATGATGGTAACGGCAGGGGGGCACGGCTGCTTATGAATCTGATTTTCATAAAAAAAAGGTTGCCCCCTGCGGTTATCAGAAACCAAAGGCGCAGGCTTTATCTTGATACACTTGCCAAAGCGGATAAAGAAGATCTGGAACCTTTTGTGCGCTTTGTGGGAGAATCGCTTGTGAGCACGCAGAAAGTAATTGTTGAGAATTTATAGAATTATAAAAAAAGAAAAGAATTGTTAAAGAGGTTATAAATGCCGGTTAACCTTGACACAGAAACAGCGACTGTTCAGGACCCTATTATTAGATATGCGAGGGAAATCAAGTGGAAGATTTTGTCCCGTGAAGATGCCCTTACTTTAAGAAAAGGTGAAAGCGGAACTTTGTTTTACCGCGTGCTGGAAGACAGTCTGATTAAACTTAACAAGGGGCTGGTTTCCCGGAAAAATGTCAGTGAGATAATCAGCGCTATTGAAGCTGTAAAGAATAATATCGAGGGGAATGCGGAGGTTCTTTCATGGATGCGCGGGGAAAAAAGCATTTTTGATGAAAAAGAAAAGCGCAGGCGCAATGTGACTGTAATCGACTTTGGCAGACCGAACCGCAACACTTTTCAGGTTACAGACGAATGGCAGTATAATAACGGCAGGGAAAAGAACCGCGCTGATATCATGTTTTTGATAAACGGGATTCCGGTTGCCATTGTAGAAACGAAGAGCGCAAGAATAATCGACGGAATTGAAAAGGGGTTGATACAGATCAGGGAATATCACAGGGAAACTCCGGAAATGCTGACTGCGCCGCAGGTATTTGACATAACGCATTTGATCGATTTTTATTACGGCTCAACATGGAACCTGGACCGGAAAAATCTTTTTAACTGGAAAGATGAAGCAAAGGGAAATTTTGAAAAAAAGATTAAGCATTTTTTTGACCGGAAACGATTCCTGAAAATGCTTAAGGCGTGGATATTGTTTTATGTCAAGGATGACGAGCTTCATAAAACTATTTTGCGGCAGCATCAGACAAGGGCGGTTGAAAAGGTTGTTGAAAGATGCGCAGATAATGAAAAAAAGACCGGCCTTATATGGCATACGCAAGGATCGGGCAAGACTTTTACAATGATTAGCGCTGCCCGGCAGGTACTTGAAAACAAAGAAGTTTTCGGCAAGGCAACCGTAATTCTCATGATTGACAGAAATGAGCTTGAGGGTCAGCTCTCCGGCTGGGTTGATCGCATTTTAGGGGAATTGCAAACTCTTGATATCAAAATTGAACAGACCGCGAGTAAAAGAAGGCTCCGCGAGCTTCTGGAATCTGATTTCAGAGGACTGATAATCTCGATGATACACAAGTTTGACAAAATTCCCAAAAACATCTGCAAACGGGATAATGTTTTTGTTATGGCTGATGAAGCGCACCGGTCATTCGGCCGCGACCTTGGAAATTATCTTGTCGGAGCTCTGCCCGATGCCACAATGATAGGCTTTACCGGCACACCCATTGATAAAACAGCCTACGGGAAAGGCACCTTCAAGATATTCGGGAAAGAGGACGACAAAGGTTACCTTGATAAATATTCAATCAAAGAATCCATAGAAGACAAGACAACCCTTCCGCTTAATTACGCTCTGGCTTCAAATGATATGAGGGTCCCGGAGAAGGAACTTGAAAAGGAATTTTTAAGCCTTGTTGAAGCAGAAGGCGTAAGCGAAATAGACGAGCTTAACAAAATTCTTGATAAGGCTGTAAATCTTAAGGCATTCCTGAAATCAAAAGATCGCATAGAAAAAGTGAGCAGGTTTGTTGCCGGGCATTTTACCGGGAATGTCGAGCCTTTGGGATACAAAGCATTTCTGGTTGGTGTTGACCGCGAGGCATGCGCACTTTACAAGGAAGCTCTTGACAAACTTCTGCCGCCTGAATATTCCACGCCGGTTTATACTGCCGCACAGCATGACAGTGAAAAATATCCGCTTGTTTACAAATACCAGATAAAGCCGGAGGATGAGAAAAAAGAAAGAAAGCTTTTTCCAGAGCCGGATACTCAGCCAAAAATATTTATTGTAACGGATAAATTGCTTACAGGATTTGACGCACCTGTGCTTTACTGCATGTATCTTGATAAACCAATGCGCGACCATGTGCTGCTTCAGGCCATAGCGCGCGTTAACCGGCCTTATGAAGAAAACGGAGTAAAGAAACAATGCGGTCTTGTAGTGGATTTTGTCGGAATGTTTGAAAACCTGGAAAAGGTATTATCGTTTGATTCAGATGTTGTCAGCGGTATTATAAAAAATATTGATGTGCTTATGAAATGCTTTGCCGGACTTATGACAGGCAAGGCGCAGAAATACCTTGAACTTGCTTGCGGCAGGATAGATGACAGGGCTGTTGAAGCGGCAATTGATGCATTTGCCGATCAGGAAAAAAGAGAAGAGTTTTACAGATTTTTCAAGGAACTGGAAATGCTTTACGAAATCCTGTCCCCATCTCCTGATATGAGGGATTATGTTGAAGACTTTGGCCAGCTTTCGGTCCTTTATCAGATTTTACGCAACGCATTCAGAAAAAAAACGTTTTTGTATGGCGATGTGGCAAGAAAAACAGAGCTTTTAGTTAGAGAAAGGGTTGCAACATACGGGCTGTCAACAATTACATCAACAGTAAAGATAGATGAAAAAACCCTTGAGGCAATAAAAGACGGCACATTCTCAAAAACATCAAAAGTGATAAATCTTTTGAAGAGCATCGGGAAAACCGTCAGCGATGATGGTGATAATAATCCATATCTCAAACCGATTGGAGACAGGGCTGAAGCAATACAGGATGCTTTTGATAACCGACAGATAACTACACAGGATGCCCTTGAAAAAATTGAAGAACTTATTGATGAAATGGTCAACGCCAGGAAAGAACAGAAAGAAACCGGTTTTGATAGAGATACCTTTGCAATTTACTGGACATTGAAACAGGAAGGCATAAAAGAATCCAAAAAATATGCTCCTTTGATAGACACTGTTTTTAATAGATTTCCGAACTATAAACATAATGCTGACGAACTCAGGCAGCTTAAGGCCGAGCTTTATAAGCTGGCGCTTCAATTTCTTGGCAAAGACAAAATGGTATCTGTCGTAGATGAACTGCTGAGACTGAACAGGAATAAATGATGGCCGGAAAATCAATCGTAAATGATCTTCGATCAAAAGATAAGTTTAAAGCCGAAGTAATAAAATGGGCTGAAAAGATAAGTGTAGAACCAAGGCAGATCCGTATTCAGAAAATGACGAAAAAATGGGCGTCCTGCTCCACAAACGGATGGGTCTGTTTCAGTACAGATATTCTAAATGCACCAAAGGCTTTTCAGGAGTATGTAATTGTGCATGAACTTCTCCATTTGCAGGTACCGAATCATGGGAAGCTTTTTAAAAGCCTTTTAAACATCTATTTGCCGAATTGGGAGAAGGCATTGGCTCCGCCGTCTCGCAAAGAGAAAATTTAACAGGGCGAAGATTCAGCGCAACACAAAAAATGGACTTTTTACTTGGCCATCAAGATTGATTTTTTAATGTATTATAAAACTCAAAAGCCTTTTCCGGCGTCTCATTATCGTGGACTACGGCTCCAACGGCCTGTATCATTGAAGTCGGTGATTCAGACTGGAATATGTTTCTCCCCATATCTACGCCGCTCGCTCCTTCCTGAATCGCCCTGTAAGCCATTGTAAGGGCATCCAGCTCAGGAATCTTCTTGCCTCCCGCCATTACAATGGGAACAGGACAGGAAGATGTGACGGTTTCAAAACCTTCTTCAATATAATATGTCTTAATGTAATGCGCACCAAGTTCAGCACAAATTCTTGTTGCAAGCCTGAAATAGCGGACATCACGGTTCATATCCCTGCCGACCGCAGTAACTGCCAGAGTGGGAATCCCATAGCGCGTCCCCATATCAACCATACGGGTCATATTGATAATTGACTCTTTTTCATGCTCACCGCCTATGAATACCTGGACAGCCATTGCACAGGCATTAAGACGTATCGACTCCTCTATACCAACAGCAATTGCCTCATTGGATAGTTCTTTCAAAATACTGGTTCCACCTGAAACCCTTAGAACAATGGACTTTGTAAATGAAGGAGACACAATGCTTCTCAGAATCCCACGGGTAAGCATAATTGTGTCGGCATAAGGGGCAAGAGGAAGAATGTTGATATCAACTCTTTCCAGACCTGTGGTCGGCCCCTGGAAATATCCGTGGTCAATAGCCAGCATCACTGTACGACCGGATTTTGGATTAAAAATCCGGGCAAGCCGGTTTTTCATACCCCAGTCAAGTGAATTTGAGCCTTTAAGAAAAAAACCCTCTGTTTTATAAGGAACATCCGTGTGGAACTTTTTCGCTTCTTTTATCTCATCTACATCCGGCATATCTCTCCCCTCTCTCTGTTATCTATGACGTTTAAACCTAAATTGAGCGATTTTTTACTCGATCTGCACCAATCTCTTGCGCATCAAGGACTTGCGAAAAGTCTCAACATATCCATTGGTATGCCTATGCTTTTCGCAAACCTTGTTGCATCAAGATCTCGGCACATTTCTTCGCAAAAAATCGCTCAACTTAGGTTAAACAGAATTTTGAAAACTCAAAAGTAACTTGTTAACAACCAGAGGTAGCGGGCACTTAAATTTAAAACGGCTGACTGTTTGAGCGTATTAGTGAGCATTAAGAAAAAAGAGGCGCTTTTGTATATTCTTGTTAAAAGGATAAACTCAAGTCATAAAGCTCGATTTTTCTGAGTGATATTAATACTCTTTTTTCTTTAGGCTCACTTATGCGCGAGTTTCAGACGTTCTTAAATTTAAGTGTCTGCTGCCTCTGGTTAATCTCATAATTGAGTTTTCAAATTTCTGTTAAATAACTCTTTCGTTGCCTCCATCAACAGGAACCTGAGCGCCTGTTGTCTTTGCAAAAGCTCTGCCGACCATAGCGCAGACCATAGCGGCAACATCTTTTGATGTCACTTCCGTTTTCAAGAGATTTTTAGTTTTATATTCTGCAACTGTCAGCCCGTAATGCTTAGCCCGACCCTCCAGGACTTCCTTAGTCCAGATTCCTGTGTCAAAAACAGCATCCGGATGAACTATATTAACACGAATGCCAAAAACGGCCAATTCCATTGCGGCTATCCTTGCCAGTTGAGTCAGGCCGGCCTTGGCAACCGAATAGGAGGAAGCGCCAGGCCCTGGAGCAGGTACGTTTTTGGACGCGATAAAAATAACCGCCGGATCAATACCATGCTTAAGATAAGGTATGCATGCTTTTAACAATCTCTGATGGCTGGTTAAATTTATTTTCATGCTTCGATTCCAGGTTTCAGCATCCATTTCCTCAATACTCCGGCTAACAGGAAACATACCTGCATTTGTCACCAGAATATCAAGACCTCCAAAACTCCGAACAATAAACTCAACCGCTTCCTGCACAGCCTTATCATCAGTGACATCACAAGTCAATCCTGCCCGATCCTGCTGATTGAATATCTCTGCAATCTCAGGATTAATATCAAGCCCAGCAACAACTGCGCCTTGTTTATATAAGGCTTCTGCACAGGCTCTGCCGATCCCGCCGGCAGCACCTGTTATCAGGGCTATCTTGCCCTGCAATTCAAGTGAACTCTCTTTTTTCTTTAATTTGGCCTGCTGCAATATCCAGTATTCCATGTGGAAAATTTCTTTTTCAGGAAGAGGCTTCCACCCCCCTAAAGCCTCGCCAAGCTGAATTGCGCGTATTGTATGATCTGCTATATCTGTAACTATTTCTGCTTCTTTTACACTTCGTCCAAATGATATTGTACCATATCCCGGCCAGATGCCCCATCGAGGTGCTGTATCAAGGCATTCCAGATGGCCATCGGTATTCCGGTCAAAATATTTTTTATATTTTGAAGAATAATCGGCTATATCTTTCTCAATATCGTTCTTTAGTATAGCAGGAATCGGCTTTGTGCGAATCACATGATCCAGGGTCATAGGTCCGCGTGTGGCAATTGAATCAACATCAGAAAGATTTGCAAAACCGCAGGCCTCAGGACTTTGATCCAGCCTGGCTATCATCGCATCCCCCCTTGCGACAGAAACCTGATGACGGATACGTGCCAGTAACAGCAAATCATCGCCGGATTCAGCTTTGGCAACAGAGTCAAAAACACCATGTTTTTTAAGATAATCCTCTGCCAGCGAGGCAATATGAATCATTCTCTCATAACTGGTTCGAGCATCGTCTGAAAAAGTAAACACTCCATGATTTAACAGGATTATACCTTCAACTTTGCTCCAGTCTAAATTTCGGGTCAATTCATAGACTTTTTTGGCTAAAATAAAACCGGGCGTTACATAAGGCACAATCAGAACCCGGTCTTCATAAATCTCCTGGATCAGCTTTTCTCCTCTTTCATTATTTGAAATCGTAACAACTGAATCCGCATGAGTGTGATCAACATATTTAAAGGGTATAATGGCGTGCAAAATTGCTTCTATGGAAGGATTGGGAGAGTCAGGATCAAGCATTGAGGTTCTTTGAAGTCTGAGCAAATCGGCATCATCAAGCTTCTCCAGCGAGGCCATTTTGTTAAGAACTTCAAGTTTGACAGGAGCAAATCCAGCGGGCTGTACATCTGTTAAATCCACTCCGCTTGCTTTTACATAAAGAATTTCTTCAATATCCCCAAAGATATTCTCTTTCTTAACCTTAACCGAGGTGTTGCCTCCGCCATGTAAAACCAGTTCGGGCTCCAGGCCTAACAGCCGGGAAGTATAAACCCTTAACTGCAATGGATCATTTAGGAAAGCTTTTGCATCTTCGTCATTCCACAAACTAACCATATTCTATTCCAGAAAAAACTTCAGATCGCATCAAGGACGCTTTTGCAATTCAAAATCAGGTTCACGGGCATTCTTCCTGTTTATCCTGTAGCAGCTAAAAATTTGACCCGTGGTTATGGCAGACGGAACATAGTGTATTACTATCGGCCCCGGTGCAATAAGACGTCAGCTTACTGGTATGACACCGATCACACAGGCTGTCCCAAGCTGCCCGCGTATCGCCGCTAAAATTAGTGGTACCACCGTTTACTTCTTTTCGTATTAAATAACGATAGTTAGGGGAACCATGCGGCTCATGGCAGTCGGTGCAGGCCAAAACATAATTTCTAGTAGCAGCGTAAGGATCTTCTTTCCCTCCCCCGCCATCTTTCTTGCCGTGATAATCACCGCTGGCGTCCCAGTCAATAATTTTCGTTGAGCGCCCTAAAGTAGTGCTGGTAAGTGCTAAACCATGGCAGTCCAGACAGAAGGTGACATAGTCGGTCAGATTAGTACCGTCTGTTGTTGTGGTAGAGCCATCCGGTTCGTAAGCAGAGTTGGAACCGCTGCGATAAGGGGCCTGGTAGTAGCTCGAATAATAGCTCATCTTCTCCCCGCTACCGTCACCCCATAATATGTCAGTAGCAACCAGACTTCCGTGCTTGCTTGGCAGCGTCACAGGCCAGCCCCTTGTTGTGCTAGTGGTTTTTGCGCTGTTCGGCAGGTTCGCAGGATCTCCCTGGGCAGCGTGCGGATTATGGCAGGCTGTACAGGGATTAGAGTTTGCAGTATGTCCCCATTTGCCATTAATGAATGTGCTTATATCATCCAGCCTATGGGATGAAGTCGAAGTAGGGGGTCCAAAGGCCTCCAGAATATCGTCCAGGGTATCACCTGTCCACCCGCCGGCGCGATAGCTGTAACTCCGGTTAACAATGCCTCCTTGATATCCGCCAACGGCACGATGGCAGTCGAAACAAAGATTGACGGTCTGGCTCGTGTGGTTATCACTAAACAGCAAATAGTCGTCAGGGCCGGCAGGTAAATCCGGCGATGGCTCATCTCCACCAATACTCGCATGCTGCTCGTGGCAATGGGCGCAGTGGCCATCTGTGTAAGCGCTGAGACGCTTCACGCCGGTAATAGCGTCGTTCTGGGTACCATGGGCCGAATTAAGATAAGTCCCTGCATCGGCAACACCGCCTACCAAAAACATAAGAAATACCAGGCATAAAAATATTGTCTTCATGTTATTCATTATGCCTCCCGGATTTTACGGAACGGTCCATTTGTTCAATTCTTCGACGTATGACAAACATTACAGCCTTCCAATGCTGTTTCAAGGCTTGTACTATCATATTCCCACCGCATAAGCTTGTAAAAATTTGTGGCATGAGCGCCATGGCATGAAAGGCACATAACTATATCATCGGTTGCCCCCGTAGGAGTAACTACGCCTGACGGAGTTTCGGGCAAGGTTACTCTGGCTACCGGAGCAACAATGCTGTAAGTTGTATAATTTGTATATTCTCCGCTCGAAGGTAAAGAAAAATCCGTCGGATGCCTTATCCACGGCGAGCCGGTGCCTCCTGTCTCATCTGTTCCGCTGCCATGATAGTAGCCATGGCATTCCGCGCAGAAGCCGCTCATTGTACCATTGACAGGGCTCGTGAGACTGCTCGTGCCCGGGCTTGTGGCTCCCTTGTACTCATTATGATCGGTCTCATCAACATTCCGCCATGCAGTGTCAGGATTTTCAAGGCCGAGAACCCCTTTCAAGAATCGATAACTCGTGCCGACTGAGTTGCCATCGATGGTGTTGTCATTCGTATGGTGAGCTCCCTTTATACTTTCTATGCCACCTGACACTGATCGATCGCCGTGGCAGCCGTATTTTCCGGCACACGTAAAATTGGTCGCCGTAATCCCTGTGGTATGCTGATCGCCCGGCGGCGGGAACATTGATGCGTTCCCTTCCTCGTCAACATCTGCCACGCTATGCCCTGTGTCATCGTCAGCAGCGGTAGCAATGTATTTAAAGTTACCGGCGGCAAGGTTTATGGCAGGGTCTGTTGCAGCGCTATGCCACACTTGGGGAACCAGGCTACCCCCAATGTCCACCACATTAACGGTTCCACTTATGTCGTAAGCATGGCAGCCGATGCAGTCACCGCGTGTCAGGCATGGATTTTCTCCCGAAGTGCCGCCATAAGTCGCCATATCCAAGCCGTCCTGGCTGTTGTGCATTGTGTGGCAATTTGCGCAGTTACCTGCCACTTCTGCTTTAACCTGGCTGCAAAGCACAATAAAAAAAATTATGGAAAGTATATATATCAATGACTTTTTCATTATTCTTTCCTGACCGCAAGTACCTCTTTGCAATTATTATACTTTTATCCTTCCAGCACTTCTCTTATATATAATTTTTTTTATAATTCTGTGAAGGTTTAAAGTCAAGCCACACTTTTTCGTGTATTTTATAATAATTTACCACGGATTTACACGGAACTCAAGCGAGTTATTCGAAATAATTGATTTATTGGGCTTCATTCTGATTTCAGTGAAACTCCGTGTTGTTCCGTGGTGAATTTTATCTTAAAGGCAAATGAATATCCGCACCAGGATAAATACTTTTTTCAGCGCTTGTAATAAGAACCGTTGATGTTGTTTCTTCAGCATGAAGAACAATTAATGTACCGAAATCAACCGGAGTTAAGTAAACATCTCCCTTTGTTTCCGGTTCAAGCCGCTTCTTTTCCTGATAAAATATAGTGTACGCTTGTCCAGGCTTTACACCGTCTTTGTTTCCTTTGTCTATAAATGCAACTGTGTTATCTCCTATGATACTTGCATGCTCCTCTGATACAATTATCTTACTTTTAAGTTCTTTCTTGCTTTCAGTCAGTATAATTTTTGGCGACCTTTTTACATAGGGTATTAACAGATCATTGATTTCAATAGATCTGAAGGACTGAACAACTCTGGCCACGGCAAATTTTGGCTCAATTTTTGTAATTTCAACAATGCCTGTCAGATAATGCTGTGTCCCAATATAAGAATTTGTCTTTCTGTCCTTTAATGGTTTCAAAGTTCTATATACTGTAAACTTGCTGCCCGGAACAAAAGATGTGTCTTTATTTGGCCGTATATATACCAGGTCACCTTTGCTGATCATTTCTTTATCATCTTTGACTTTGAAAATAGTTCCCCGATGAGTAGCGGGTTCCTTCTTAATGAATCCAATCTTGTCTATTGCAGAATAAAAATAATATAGGGGGTCCTTTTCTTCTACGACTTCTTTATCCAAGTCTGTGTCAATCCATCTTGCTACATCCTTACGCTGAAACAAACGTATGCGATCACCAGGGTAAATACGGTGAGGATTGGCAATCTGGCTGTTTTCACTCCACACATCAGGCCATTGCCATGGTGAACCAAGAAGCCGGTGTGAAAGATCCCAGAGCGTATCTCCTTTCTGGATGGTGTAGTAAACACCTGCCTCGTGTTCGACTGAAGTTTCGCTTTCCTCAGCACAAAGTATAAATGGGAATGCAATAATTGCAGCAAGCACGCACAAATACATAACTAACCGGAATTTTATATGACAATTCATAAATGCTCCAATATTGGTAAAGGTTCGCCACGGATTTTCACGGAATTACACTGAATTATTAAAATACTGGCTCATCGTGGATTTGTGTGAAATCCACAATTTTTACACCCCCCTTGCCCCCCTCAAGGGCGGAATCGGAAAAATTTCTTTATATTCCCCCTTTGAAGGGGGGTAGGGGGATGTTAATAGCCGCTCAAAATATTATAAAATAATTAATACGTTACTCATCTGTAATTTGTCAAGATATTCAATAGTAAACAAAAAAAGCCCCTATACCGGAAGGCATAAGGGCTTTTTTTATATAATATATCGAATGAGATGAGTGTATTATGAACGTATTACATCATTCCGCCCATTCCACCACCCATTCCGCCCATTCCGCCGCCGCCCATTCCACCAGGCATAGCGGGAGCACCACCGGCATTTTCTTCCGGTTTATCAGCAATCATAGCTTCTGTTGTAAGCATTAATGAAGCAACGCTGCCTGCATTTTGCAAGGCAAAACGGACTACCTTGGTAGGATCTATAACTCCGGCTTCTATCAAATCTTCATATGTGTTGGTTTCTGCATTAAAGCCGAATGCGTCTTCGCCTTTCTTTACTTTATCAATCACAACAGACCCCTCGTGGCCGGCATTATTGACGATCTGACGAAGCGGTTCTTCGATAGCACGCATAACAACCTTTACACCAAGCTTCTGGTCGGCTTTAATTTTTATCTTATCAAGTGCCGGCAGGCAACGAACCAGCGCAACACCACCTCCTGGCACAATACCTTCTTCAACAGCGGCACGGGTAGCGTTTAATGCATCTTCAACGCGAGCCTTTTTTTCCTTCATCTCAGTCTCAGTTGCAGCGCCAACATTAATAACAGCAACCCCTCCAATAAGTTTTGCCAGACGCTCCTGGAGTTTTTCACGATCGTAATCTGATGTTGTCTCATCGATTTGAGCGCGAATCTGTCTTACACGGCCTTCCAGCGCGCTACGAGCGCCGGCACCATCAACAATAGTGGTGTTATCCTTGTCAATGTTCATGCGTTTTGCTTTACCAAGATCTGAAAGTGTAATATTTTCCAGTTTAACCCCTATGTCCTCAGAAACAACCTGACCGCCTGTCAGAATTGCTATATCCTCAAGCATGGCTTTTCTTCTATCGCCAAAACCTGGGGCTTTAACCGCAGCCACCTGGAGTGTACCTCTCAGCTTATTAACAACAAGAGTTGCAAGGGCTTCACCTTCAATATCTTCAGCAATAATCATAAGCGGTTTGCCCATTTTGGCTATTTGCTCAAGAATCGGAAGCAGATCTTTCATATTGCTGATTTTTTTCTCATTAATGAGTATATAAGGCTCTTCAAGTGAGGCAACCATCTTCTCGGGATCGGTCACAAAATATGGGGAAAGATATCCGCGGTCAAACTGCATACCTTCAACAACCTCAAGTGTTGTCTCCATGGTCTTAGCTTCTTCAACGGTAATTACGCCTTCTTTACCAACCTTGTTCATGGCCTCGGCAATGATGTTGCCTATGGTTTCGTCATTGTTCGCAGATATGATGCCGACCTGAGCTATTTCACGCTGTTCTTTGGTCGGATTGCTAATCCTATGAAGTTCTTTGACAACAACGTCAACAGCTTTGTCAATACCTCGTTTTATAGCCATAGGATTGTTTCCGGCTGCAACAAGTTTTTGTCCTTCTTCATAAATGGCTCTGGCAAGAACTGTAGCAGTCGTTGTACCATCGCCAGCCATATCGCTTGTCTTGCTGGCAACTTCTTTTACCATCTGGGCACCCATATTTTCAAACTTATCTTCAAGCTCGACCTCTTTGGCCACAGTTACTCCGTCCTTTGTAACTGTGGGAGAGCCCCAGGATTTATCAATAACAACATTTCTTCCTTTTGGGCCAAGGGTAACGACAACCGCATCAGAAAGAGTTGTAACACCCTTCAGCATAGCTTCACGGGCTTTCATGTTATATTTTATTATTTTAGGCATGTTATCTATCCTCCAATATTTATAATTTAATTATTCGATTATACCAAGAACATCGTCTTCACGCATGATCAGATATTCCTCGCCTTCAATTTTAACTTCGGTTCCGCCATATTTGCTGAATAAAATCTTATCGCCCTTTTTTATCTCTAAAGCTATCCTTTTGCCGTCTTCGCCTATCTTGCCGATACCAACTGCTGTAACCACACCCTCTGCAGGTTTTTCCTTAGCTGTATCAGGAATAATGATTCCTCCCTTTGTCGTAGTTTCTTCTTCCACACGCTTTACTAAAATTCGGTCTTGTAATGGTCTAAGTTTCATTTTGTAAATTCTCCTTTTATTTATGACTAAATTATTTCTGTAACAATCATGAATAACTCAAAATGTTTCAACAAATTAACAATGCGGCTTCACTTATCTCCTAAAAAAATCAAAACTCACTTAATTTATTAATATTTATCAAAATGCCCGAATTTGTCAGATAATATATAAAAAGAAGGCAGGGGCTTTGTTATTACCTAAATTGAGCGATTTTTTACTTGATCTGCACCAATCTCTTGCGCATCAAGGACTTGCGAAAAGTCTCAACATATCCATTGGTATGCCTACGCTTTTCGCAAACCTTGCTGCATCAAGATCTCAGCACATTTCTTCGCAAAAAATTGCTCAACTTAGGTATTATGAAGTTTTATCGGTAGTTTTGTTTGAATTATCAGCAGTTGAAGCTGATTTTTTCTCCTTAGTTTTTTGAGAAGTGCAAGAATTCTTGGATTTGTTTGCATAGTCAGTGACATACCAACCTGTCCCTTTAAGATGAAAAGTGCTCTGTGAAATGAGCTTTTGAAGCTTTCCTGAACAATGCCTGCATTTAATTAGAGGCTCGTCAGAAAATTTCTGAATTACTTCTTTAATCTCACCACATTTCATACATTCATATTCGTAAATAGGCATCTTAAAAAAACTCCTGCATCAAACATAAAAGGATTTTGAAAATCTATAATAAAATCAAATTCAGTTTTATATATTAAGCGCTTTTTGGGGGTTGTCAAGAAGTAACCTCCTGCTTTTTTCTTTACCTTCAGGAATTTTGCAAACCATCAAAAGGCATGCGCCATTTATTATAAAATTTTAACACATCTGTAAGGCCCGAAAATCTGATTGTCTTAAGAATCCCATGTGTTTTTTCATGCACACGGGCCTCTTCTGCCAACTTTTCTTCAGTTGAAGCATCAAAGCTTTGGAGAAATTTGCTGAATCTTACTATATGAATTAATTCATGAATGATAATATATAATGTAAACGAAAAAAGTTTCATTTCAGATAATTGCTCAATTATTGCAAGAATAGAATGATCCTGAAGACATATTTTATAAAAATCATAAGTTGAAGATCCAAGGGAAGTGTCTTTTCGCTGCCCCTTATAACGAATGATTTGCGCATAAGGGCCGTGCACTACTTCGTCAGGCCTAAGGTCAACAAGAGTCTTGACATCATACCTCCTGTGAAGCCACTGACTGGCAGACATCTTGTAATGGTTACTGACGAGTTCTTCGGCTATTTCCACAGAGTCATTTACAATTTTTATCTGATCCGTGTTGAATGTTTGCAGTTTTTTCATTTTATTTAATTGAAAAGTTCTTTAATAAAATTGTGGACAAACATATACAAAAAATGTAAAAAGCTCTTTGTCGCAAATAATTAACTCAAGTTTCGCACCCCCTCTATGCAACAAAAGCTTTAAGGGGCAGGTGTTAGATAGTTTTTTTAAAAAGCAAAAGATGTTCACTCTGGTTTTGGCAACGGCACCATACCCACTCAGTTTGTAAGGAGCGAGACATGCACGGCATTTTATCCCTGGTGAAAAACCTTCTATGTGCCTGTCCTGGTCAAATCCCAAGGTATAGTGGTTTAGAATATCAATCATATTATTTTGCTCTTTTAAAAAAACTATCTAATACCTGCCCTGCCAGAGAAGGCTCATAGGAATTAGTGGGTGCGAAACTTGAGTAATTAAATACAGAATGGAGGTGATTTGTTGGGTAGTGTAGTTAAAAAACGAAGAAAGAAAATGAGAAAACATAAACACAGAAAGCTTTTGGCACGCACGCGCCATCAGAGAAGAAAAGGCAAATAATGCTATATGTACTCTCTTCCAGAAATTAGAAAAAGCACCGAGCTTTAAGGCGTCGGTGCTTTTTTATTTTTCATTCTTTGCCCTTTTGGCCTGTCACTTATACCCTTTTAGATATTTAAAGAACTCTGAGTCTGTTGAAAGAACAATAGAACTGCTTTTATCAAGCGCCTGGCCGTAAACATCAAGCGTTTTGACAAATGAATAGAATTCCGGATCCAACCCATAAGCTTTGGCATATAATTTTGTGGCCTCAGCATCGGCTTTTCCTTTTATTTCCTGGGCAACTTTGTATGCTTGTGAGGTAATGAGTTTTAAATCCCTTTCTTTTTCACCCAGTATCTTACGGGCTTCCCCCTGGCCCTCGGAACGGAATTTTTCTGCAATTTGATTTCGTTCCGCAATCATTCTGGAATAAACGGTTCTTCTTACTTGCTCTACGTAATTAATGCGCTTTATCTTAACATCAACCAGCTCAATGCCGAACTTGGCAAGTTTGGGCTTGGCCTGCTTCAGTATTCCCTCTGTAATCTTCTCTCTGCCTGTTTTGATAGCATATGATTCAGGTCTTTTACTCTCAACAATATCTTCCAGTCCTACTTCAAAAGTATCAAGCTCTCTGTTGGTAGTCCTGACTGTTTCTATAAGTTTATAGGAACTAATAAAATTTCTAACAGCAGGACCAATAATATCATCAAGCCTTCCCTGAGCCCTTATTATATTGGTAACTGTTTGGAGATATTTAATCGGATCAACGATTTTCCACCTGGCAAATGTGTCAACCCATATATATGTTTTATCCAGAGTTGGTATTTGTCCCGGATCACCATCCCACTGCAACAGGTTTTTGGGAAAGTAGTTTGCATTCTGAATAAAAGGAATTTTAAAATAAAGACCCGGCGCCTGCTTAGGCTCGCCTAGGACTTTTCCAAACTGAGTAACAACAACCTGTTCTGTTTCATCCACAATATAAGCTGAAGCAAAAACAATGAGGCATGCGATTACAGCAATTATTATAATAAAACCTTTGGATTTCATTTCTCTGCACCATTTTTTCCAAGATTAAGTAAAGGTAATAAATTTTTCTGTTCAGCATCTATTATATACTTATGACCTAGTTTTGGGAAAAGATCTGTTACAGTCTCAAGGTACATCCGCCTTTTTGTAATATCCTTTGCCTTAACATACTCATTATAAAGGGCAACAAACCTTGAAGCATCGCCTTTTGCACGGTTAATACGATCAAGAGAATAGCCTTCAGCCACCTTAATGGTTCTCTCCGCCTCTCCTCTTGCCTGAGGAATTTCCTTATTATAATCCTCTTTTGCCTGATAGATCAATTTTTCTTTTTCCTGTACAGCCTGATTTACTTCATTAAATGAGGGCTGTACCGCTTCAGGGACATTTGTCTTTTTCATCTCTATTGTTATAATACCTATACCGGTTTCCGACTTGTCCATCTCCGCCTGCAAATGCTGTCGAGCTTCAACGGCTATTTCTTCCCGCTTTGTTATAACTTCATTAATGCTTCTATCTCCAACTACAAGTCGCATGGAAGCTTCAGACATATCTATAAGCAACTTGCGGGGATCTCGAACCTTAAATAAATAATTATAGGGATCTTTTACCTTGTACTGAACAATCCATGGCACTAAGCCAACATTAAGATCTCCGGTAAGCATAAGAGATACATTCTTGTTTTCACTGCCGCCTCCGCCGGATGCAAAAAGTTTTCTAGATTCACCACTTGGGGACCGGAAGCCAAACTCTTCTTTGTAAACACGTTTTACCTTGACCTTTGTTATTTTCTCAATTCCTGCCGGCAACTTGAAATTAAGACCGGACTGGCAAACACGAACATATTTACCAAATCGCTGAACAACTCCGACCTCATCAGGTCCAACCGTAAAAAATGTAGATGAACCGAAAAAAAGAGCTATCAAAATAATAATTAAAACCGGTCCGCCCGGGAACTTGAACTTCTTGATGTTTTTAAGAATTTCATCAACCTGCGGAGGAACCCCGCTTCCGCCTCCGCCCGTCTTCTGTTGCTGCTGTTTTAGTTTTTCCCAATCCCAAGTCATAGTTTTTCCCCTGCGAATTTAATTAAATCTTTTTATGAGGCTTTGGCCTTAATGCCCTAAAAAATTAAGGTGTAGCTAACAATAATAACAATATTTATCAACAGCTATTTTAAATATATAAATTGCCTGATATTTCAAGTCAAGCAAAAAGCAAAAAGTTATGTGAAAATCAAGGCTTTTGGATTATTAAACAGAAATTTACAAACTTGAAACACTGTGGCTTTTAAGAATATATTCGCTTCAGGTATAATACATTCAAACCATGAAAAACCCACGTTCCCCTCTCTCAATCAGTTTCCTGTTTTGAATGTATCACACCTGAAGCTCACGTCCGGCAGTTTAATGTTACATAAAAATGAGTTTGTAAATTTCTGATTAAAGAGTTTTTCTTGACATTTAGGGCTCGGTAAAAAATAATTTGGCATTTTTGCATCCCGACTTCACCATATCTTTAACCGATCTTCAATCGCACCTGATCTAAGTAAAATTGGCCTCGAAATAGCTCGCTATTCCTGCGGTTTTGCTCAATCAGATCGATTAAATCTACGGCAAATTCGGGCGCAAATTCTACCAAGTTATTTTTTACCGAGCCCTTAATCCAATTTAAAAATATTTATCAGGATTATGAAATCAAATAAAAATAAGCCCAAAGAATTTGAGCACATAAGCAGCATTATAAATAAAATCTTAAAAACCTACCGCCACGAGACCGGTGAGGACCTGAAAAATGTCTGTAGCATATGGAATAGTACGGTAGGAGAGTCCGTTGCGGAAAATGCTCAGCCTTTTGCATTAAAAGGAAAATTTCTTATTGTGAATGTCACAAGTTCGAGCTGGATACAACAGCTCCAGTTTTTTAAAAACGATATATTAACAAAAATAAACATTTCAGCAGGGAAAGAACTGGTCGAAGAAATAAAATTTAAAATCGGAAGTGTATAGTTTAATGGGTATTTCAAAATAGGTCAAAAATAGTTGGCACTTATTTTTAACCTGTACAATTACACAAAAACAAGTGCCTAAAGTGAGCTAAAGTGCCTAAAATGCCTAAAGTTGTTGTACGCCTTCGGCGTGCTATATATTTTCAGTGCTTGATTATACCTAAGTTGAGCGATTTTTGGGGAAGAGATGTGCTGAGATCTTGATGCATAAGGGTTTGCGAAAACCGCAGGTATACCCGTGGATATGTCGAGGATTTTCGCGAATCCTTGATGCGCAAGAGATCAGTGCAGATCAAGCCAAAAATCGCTCAATTTAGGTTATAACTTCAGCCGGAAATAAAGTGAACAAGGTTGTATGGTAAAAAAATTAAAATTGGCAGCGCCGAAGGCGCATTCCTTAACTTTAGGCCCTTTAATATACTTTAGCTCACTTTAGGCACTTATGATCGCACCGAAGGTGCGTTAGTTTAATGAAAGATTTTTCAACTGATACTTTTTTCAATGGCAAAATAAAGGTTAAGCAAAACCGGTCTGGTTACCGTTTTTCCATAGATGCTGTTTTATTGGCCTATCATGCCGGCAAGTGTCCGGGCGGCAGGATTCTTGATCTGGGAACAGGCTGCGGCATTATCCCCCTGATAATGGCGTATCGTAATCCGAAACTCACAGTTTATGGAATTGAGATACAGAAAGAACTCGCTGATATTGCAACTATAAATATTAAATCGAATAACATGGAAAATCAGATTACTATTCTTTGCCGAGATATGAAAGAGCTTAATTGTGATATGATTTCAGGGCCGGTTGATATGGTCGTCAGCAATCCTCCATACCGAAAAGTTTTATCCGGAAGAATGAACCCTGATCAACAAAGGGCAGTTGCCAGGCATGAAATCAAAGCTACACTTTTCGACGTTATTGAAACCGCTCGCAGGATGCTACGTACTTCGGGAAAAATTGTAATGGTTTATTCCTCAGATCGGCTAACTGATATTATTGCACAAATGCGCTTTTTCAATATTGAACCGAAAATCCTTCGCACTATTCATTCCAACGGAAATTCTGAAGCAAAACTGATTCTTGTGGAAGGGATTAAAGGTGGTCGACCGGGCGTAACGATTGCTTCTCCTCTGATAATCTACCGTAAAGACGGTTCATACACCAGCGAAGTAAAGCAAATGTTTATGCCGTCAAGGAGTTCAAAACAAGACCCGTGATTACCTTTGGATAAAAATATGTTGATTTCCTTGGCATTCTAAGGCCATTATTTGCAATATCGCGTACCTGCTCAATCTTTGTTGGATTAAGAATAAAGGAAATATCGCATTTGCCTGAGACTGCTGCTTCTATGGCCTGTTTTTCACTGCTGGAATAAGTTATAATACTCTCGTTATCTAATTTTGAATTATCAAAACCCAATATTTCTATAAAAATCAGACGGGTCAGAACGGTAACATCAAGATTTCTTAATGCTTCTGGAAGTTTATTGGAAAACATTCGCTTCATTACACCTGATTTAAGCGTCAGCAGATAAAATTTCATAGAGCCTTTCATCAAGACCCCGATAATGTTTTTTGAAGCATTTGATTTAAGAATCGATATAAATTCAGCCCGGGCTCTTTCGAAATCACTGTCCATAAAAGGAATTGTCAAAATATCAAAATAATCCTCTGCGTTGTTAATAAAAGAGGCGGTTATTGAACTTTTCAGGCCTTTAACCATGCGGTGAGCAGGCAGTATTACCAATCCGGTATCTTCCATGCTGTTAAGATACATCATTACATAATTAGCTGGATGATTTTTATTAAAATCCGGATTGCTGCTCGATATCCAGTCTCTATAGTCAAGGGCAGTTTCATAACGATGGTGCCCATCAGCAATAAAAAGTCTTTTCTCCTGCATTGCATTGGAAACATATCTGCAGAAATCTAAATCGGTTATGCGCCACATCCTGTGCCTGTGGCCATCATAATCAGTAAACTCTATTTCTGGTGTCTGCTTTAATGCCGGCCCCTTTAATTTATCAATTATTATGTTTTTACTATCTGAATAAAGGGAAAAAATAGGGCTGAAATTTGTATGGCATGACTTCATAAGTCCAAATCTTTCCGTTTTAACATTGGAAAATGTACTCTCATGTGGAACAATAACACCATTTTTAAACGGCTCCAGAGCAACTAAAGCAATAATTCCATAACGCGTAAGGGTTTTATTTTCTAAAGAAAAATCCATGGATGTTAAATAAAATGCAGGCGTTGTATCCTGTTCCAGTATATTTTCTGAAAACCAGTTTTTTAAAAAGTCAGATGCTCTGGTATAACAATTATTATTTACATTATCGTTCTCAGTTGTCTTGCCTAATATCAGCCTTATAATGTTCTGTGGATGTCGTTCATAGAAATCATGCTGCTCTTGCTTTGAAATAACATCATAAGGCGGAGTTACTACATCAGACAAGTTGCAAATTTTTTGCGGATTATATAAGATTCCTCTGAAAGGGAGGACTTCAGCCATTTTATTAATTCCTTTGCTTTAACCTAAATTGAGCGATTTTTTACTCGACCTGCACCAATCTCTTGCGCATCAAGAACTTGCGAAAAGTCTCGACATATCCATTGGTATGCCTACGCTTTTCGCAAACCTTGCTGCATCAAGATTTCGGCACATTTCTTCGCAAAAAATCGCTCAACTTAGGTTGAAATGTTAAATAAAAAAGAGGTGAATACTAAAAAAAATAATCTTGTTCAAGCAAAATATGAATTAATCGTGATGTCATTCCGGCGAAAGTCGAAATCAAGAACAATTACAAGAGCTTAATGAAGCTGGATGCCGAATCCGTCATCCCGGACCACGATCCGGGACCGGCACGATGGCAGAACTTTGGACTCTTAAATTATTTAGAGCATATTGACAGTTCAAATCAAAAATTATATTGACTCCTACCTGCTCCAAATTATATTTTTTGTAACATTTTAGCTTTATGAAACAAAAACCGACCGTGCATGAGCTTCAGGTGTGATTATACCTGAAGTGGATATATTTTTTAAGTATTTGGAGAGGTGGCCGAGCGGCTGAAGGCCCCGCTCTCGAAAAGCGGTATCCTGTTAATAACGGGATCGTGGGTTCGAATCCCACCCTCTCCGCCACGGATTAAATGTTTCGGAATTTTTACAACTTATTGAAATTCCCCCGCGACTTTAGCCGAGTCGTTAAATTTATAATTGGGGCGATCCTTGTGATCGCCCCTACCGGAGAGATGTCCGAGCTGGTTGAAGGAGCACGACTGGAAATCGTGTGTGCTGTCAAAAGCGGCACCGAGGGTTCGAATCCCTCTCTCTCCGCCATCAGGGAATTGGGAATAAACAATATACCATCTTGCTTGTCTTTTTGCCCATCTTCGGCGTTGCGGCTTTCGTTACATAGCCTTGCTATGCGCCTTCAGCCGTGCCTTGAAGATGGACAAAAATCCTACGCAATCTTGGTATATTCTTTTTTTCCAAGTCCCTTAATTAATTAGGAAAATATATGTCCTACCTTGTTCTTGCTCGTAAGTATCGACCCCAAACCTTTGACGAGGTTATAAAACAAAACCATGTCACCCAAACTTTAACTAATGCTATCAAATCGGGTCGGGTTGCCCATGCAATTCTCTTTACCGGACCAAGAGGGACCGGCAAAACCACTGTAGCACGAATATTGGCAAAGGCTATGAATTGCAAAGAGGGCCCCACCCCGATGCCTTGCAATACATGCAGATCATGCCGTGAAATTACTGCAGGAAATGCGGTTGACGTGTTTGAAATTGACGGTGCATCGAACAACGGCGTTGAACAAATTAGAAGTCTGCGTGAAAACATAAACTACATGCCGGCTCACAGCCCTAACAAGATATACATTATAGATGAAGTCCACATGCTGAGCATCTCTGCCTTTAACGCTCTGTTAAAAACTTTGGAAGAACCCCCATCACATGTAATGTTTATTTTTGCAACTACCGAGCCCCATAAGATACCTGTAACTATACTTTCCAGGTGCCAGCGTCACGACTTCAAACTCATTGATATCGAGTCAATTTCAAATCATATGAAGGATTTATGTTCTAAAGAACATATTGATATAGCTGAAGAAAGTCTGATGCTGATCGCCCGCGAAGCCGGGGGAAGTATTAGAGATGCCCTAAGCCTTCTTGACCAGGTAATGGCCTGTTCGGAAGGAACTGTCAGCTCCAAGAACATATTAGACATTCTTGGAGTTGCCGACAGAAAAATAATTTTTGATATTTCAAATGCAATTTTACGAAAAGATATTCCCGAAGCTCTTAATGTAGTGGATGAAATTTATGACCGCGGATATGAAATGAAAAAATTTTATGCGGACATTATTGAACATTTCAGAAATCTGCTTGTTGTAAAAATGGGCAAGAATATCAGCAAACTGATAAATCTCCCTTCACATGAAATAGGTTTAATGCAAGATCAGGTTCAGGATATTTCCGAATCTTATTTGAACCAGATTTTTGATCTTCTCTTCAAAGAGGAGGCTTCGATAAGGCTTTCAGCTCAACCAAAGTTGGCGCTTGAGATAGCCTTTATCAGACTATCTCAGATAAAGCCTGCTTTACCTATTGATTTGCTTATAGAAAAACTTGATGATTTAAAAAAAAACCTTCCGGCAATTCCCGCTAATTATGAAGTTGCTGAAAATGAGGACGCTTTAAAATATTATAGTAAGGAACCGCAAGGGATTTCAGAAGAGCCGACTGATTCAACGGAGCTTAAAAAATCTTGCAGCTCCTCTCCTTATGATCCTGATGATAATCCTGAAATTACATGGAATAAACTCCTTGATATTTTTTCAAAAAAACATCCTGCTCTTGCTGCAAATCTGGCAAAGTGTTCCCTGAAAAAACTTACCAAACAAAATATTGAAATTGAGGTGCATGGTAATGATTATAATATAAATATGATAAAGCGTGATAAAAATATTGCTATCATAAAAGAAATATGCAGTAAATTTTTTGAAGAAAAGATGAATCTGACGATAAAAGCCGGCAACAAACAAAATAATGAAAAAAACCAGGGGGAAAATCAAAACAACAATTTGAAGCAAAAAGCATTGGGTCACCCTCTGGTAACAGATGCAATAGAAATTTTTAACGGAAAAGTTGTTGATGTAAAGATTATGTAACGGTTCACGGTTCCAGGGTTCACGGTTCACGGTTCCAAAATTTTGTACAGGAGGTATTTACTCATGAAAGGCATGGGAAACATGATGAAACAGGCTCAAAAGCTTCAGGCCAAGATGCTTAAAATGCAGGAAGAACTGGCAGATAAAACCGTTGAAGCAACGGCCGGTGGAGGTATGATTAAGGCAGTAGCAAATGGCAGGCAGCAGATCTTATCAATCAAAATAGAAAAGGAAGTCGTTGATCCTGATGATGTTGAAATGCTTCAGGATTTGATACTTGCTGCAGTAAATGACGCTCTTGCAAAATCACAGGAAATGGTTTCAGGAGAGATGGGCAAACTTACCGGCGGTCTTAAAATACCTGGAATGTAATTCAATAGTATAGGAATTTCCATTTTATGGTCAATTTTATCAATAGGTTAGTAGGGGCGATCCTTGTGGTCGCCCTAATCGAATCAGGGCGATCACAAGGATCGCCCCTACCGGACATCTAATTATTATGAGTCACTATCCATTATCAATCATGAACCTGGTTAAAAATATCTCCCGGCTTCCGGGGATAGGAGAAAAGACTGCCGAACGCCTCACTATGCATATAATTCGTTCTCCGCTAAAAGAGGTTGAACAGCTTTCCCTGAGCATCCTGGAAACCAGGAAAAAAATAAGATCATGTTCCATCTGTTTTGGCCTGAGCGATAGCGATATCTGCAATATTTGCAGTGACAGGACAAGAGATAGCTCATTATTGTGTGTGGTGGAACAGCCCGCCGATATGGTAGCTATCGAAAAGTCAGGGGCTTTTAAAGGAATTTATCATATTCTTCAGGGCGCTATGTCTCCTATGGACGGCATAGGGCCTGACGATATAAGGCTCAAGGAGCTGCTATCAAGAATAAAAGATAATAATGTAAAAGAGGTTGTCCTTGCGACAAGCACCACTGTTGAAGGTGAAGCCACAGCATTGTATATTTCCCAACGTTTAGAAAATTATCCGGTTAAAGCAACTCGTATTGCTTCAGGAATACCGATAGGTGGTGATCTGAAATACATTGATCAGATTACCATAAAAAGAGCTATGGAAACACGACATGCCATTTAATACAATAAAACCTTCAGATATATTTATTTGCAAAAAATGCGGTGACTGCTGCAAGGGGTTCGGAGGAACCTATGTGACTGCAAATGATATTGAAAAAATTGCAGCTTATATAAATACGGATCCAAAAAAATTTGTTTCAGACTGCTGCCTTAAATCAGGAAGTAAACTGGTTCTTGCGCAGGGCGCTGACGGTTACTGTATCTTCTGGGATGATTTGTGCACCATACATCCGGTTAAACCACGCATGTGCAGGGCATGGCCGTTTATAGAAAGCGTGCTGACAGATATAAACAACTGGCGTATCATGGCTAATTCATGCCGAGGCATTAAAACAGATGTGCCTGATAATCTGGTGCAGGAATGTATCAGGTCGGTTTGCAAAGATAATTCTTCGTAACACTTTAGCGCTTCCGCTTCAGGTATAATACATTCAAACCATGAAAAACTCACGTATAAGATATCGTAAAGAACGAATCGGCCATAACTATAAAGAAATTATGATAATTAAGCAAACAGCCGGACAAAAAACGGCATGTTATACTTGATTCTTTCTTAACGATATCTAATACGCTCAAACAGTTTCCTGTTTTGAATGTATCACACCTGAAGCTCATGCGTAATAAGCTTGTTTTAAAAAGCTAACCTATTATAAACAATAGACTAATTGCCATGATAGGAATATTTGACTCAGGGATAGGCGGGTTAACGGTCGTAAAAGCAATAATGGAGAATCTCTCCGGTTATGATATCATATACTTCGGAGATACTGCCCGCACACCATACGGAACCAAGAGTTCTGAAACAGTCAAGAAATACGCTCTTGAAAACACAGAATTTCTTTTAAGCAAGGGCGCAAAAATCGTTGTAATAGCATGCAATACAGCTTCAAGTGTTGCCACGGAAAGCGTGGCTGAAAATTTCGACATTCCGATATTTGAAGTTATTACACCGGCAGTTGAACTTTCAATCAATACTTCTCATAAACCATGTATTGGAATCATTGGAACCAGAGCAACAGTCAAAAGCGGTATATATGAAAAAAAAATAAAGGAAATAAATCCGCATGCAAGGGTTTACTCAAAAGCCTGCCCACTCCTTGTCCCCCTGGTTGAAGAAGGCTGGCTTAAAAGACCTGAAACAAAAATAATTGTTAAAAAATATCTGCATCCATTGAAAGTCAGACAGATAGATACGCTTATTCTTGGCTGTACTCATTATCCTTTATTAAAAAATATCATTCAAAAAAAAATAGGTAAAAAAGTGAACGTCATTGACTCTTCTATCGCTGTTGCGAGCAATGTAAAGGCGTTTTTGGAAAAGCATCAGGAAGTTGACAATCTGCTTGGTAAAAAAGGCAGATGCGGTTTTTTTGTATCAGACGTAACTGAGCAGTTTGAAAAAACAGCAACAAGCATGTTTAAAAGAGATATTCATCTTGAACATGTTAAAATATAAGTAACGGTTCACGGTTTACAGTTATCGGTTCACGGTTTTTTTCTTGAGTTCTTACAACTGAGCCTCTTGTTTTTATGTTTTGATCAACCGTGAACTGTGAACCGACAACCGTAAACTGTTACAAATATTATCTCGTTAATGCTATGGGCTCGGTAAAAAACAACTTGGCATTTTTGCATCCCGACTTCACCATATCTTTAACCGATCTTCAATCGCACCTGATCTTAGTAAAATTGGCCTCGAAATAGCTCGCTATTCCTGCGGTTTTGCTCAATCAGATCAATTAAATCTACGGCAAATTCGGGCGCAAATTTTACCAAGTTATTTTTGACCGAGCCCATAGTTCGGACCTGCAATCAAAAGGTTGTTGGTAATTGTAGATTGTATCTTCTCCATTTTGCTCCCAAAAAAAATGTTTTTTATTAAGCTGTGACCGTATGCCCCTAAAACCACAAGTGCATCATGCGGCACATCATAAATGTTTTCTTCAAACTTTCCTCTTTCAAACATATGCCACTCAGTCACATAACGATCCATTTCTTCCTCAAGCTTTTCATTTTTGATTATCTCTTCATACGATTCCTTTGAGGCCTTTTCCATATGGGTATAAACACTCAGCGGCATTCCAGATGCTCTGCTTATACGAAATCCAAGCTTCAGAGCATTTATTGCATTTGCCGAACCACCGAAAAATACCGCAATGCTTCGCCATTTTTTAAAAACAGGGCTTGTTATAAGAACCGGAAACCTGGCAGAATTTACAATACGTCTGACTCTCGGCCCTATGTAGCCAAGACCAATCTTTGAAGACAAATCGCTTATACTTCTGGGGCAACACATAAAATCAAAATTCGTTGCTATATCCGGAAGGGTTGATGCTGTAAAATTCTTCGGCTCCAGAAATCTTGCTTTGATTTTACCCTGGTCAAGCAGTTCCTTTGCATGTTTTAAAGCGGTTTCCGGTGAGGTCAGATAAGAGTTATCAAGATCAATCTGAACAACATCGTTTTCAAAATACATCAAAAACTTTGTGAACTCAGGCATATAAATAATCAGTGAGGCTCCTGCTTTCTTGCAAAAGTATATAGATTGCAGCAAAGTCTCTCTTCCAAGAGGTGTATTTCTAAAAATATGAAATAATTGAGCATCCATCACATCTCCTTAAATAATAAATTTTACTGGTCGGTCTGAACCATCAATTCCTTGCGATATTTATCCAATAGCGTAGCCTTTGAAATCATACCTATAAATTTTCTGTTTGCAATTACCGGCATGGAAAAAAGCCGATTCATATCCATTTTACGCAGCACTTCAGACAAATCATCGTCAAGATATACAACTTTAACATCAGTATCCATTATCTGTCCCAAAACAACTGCATCGTACATCAGCGGGTTGAACAGATATGACCTTATATCATCCAGATGAATCATTCCCAGAAAATGGCCTGTTCTTTCATCCTCAACAGGAAAATAATTCCTGTGAGATTTTTTTACTATATTAATAAAATTCCTGAGCAGCATATTCTGTTTAACAATTATACAATCTTTCTCAAGCAGCTCCTGAACGCTCAGATCAGATAGAACTCTCGCATCTGTGCCCGGTCTTAAAAGCTGACCTTTTTCAACCAGCTCTTTCAGGTAAAAAGAAACAGGCTCAATGTAGTGGCAAAGTGTAGTAGAAATAACTGAAACTATTATAAGAGGAAGAATAACTTCATAACTTCCTGTGATTTCGATAATAAGAAAAATTCCTGTTAGCGGAGCATGAAGCATTCCGCTGATAAGTCCCGCCATGCCTAATAAAGCAAAGCAGCCTTCATTTACCCATGGAACTGAAGGCCAAAGTAAAACAAGCCCCCGGTGATAAGTCAGACCCGCCAGGCTTCCTATAACAAGACATGGGGCAAATATTCCGCCGGATCCTCCCCAGCCAAGAGTCAAAGAAGTCGCAAGAATTTTTGCAAAAATAGCCAGGGCAACAATACCAAATCCCTGTGTAAATACCCCTTCTATCATTGCTCTAACAGAATGATACCCCTCGCCAAGCACGATTGGAAGGAAAATACCGATTATTCCGACCGCACAACCTCCGGCAGCAGCGCGCACCCATATGGGAAAGGGAGCCTTTTTAGAAACTCCGTGCATTGACCTCAGAAGACGGGTAAGAAGTACGGACGCAACCGCCGAAATTATTGCCAAACCAATACAGGCAACAATATCTAAATGACCAATATGGAATAAACGATGGCTGAAAGCAATCTGGTTCCCCTGGAGTATTCTGCTTATCTCAGTGCCTGCAACAGAAGCAATTGCTATAGGAACAATATTTACAGCTTTCCACTCTCCAAGAATTACTTCAATAGAAAAGACCATCCCGGCGATAGGGGCATTGAAAATAGAAGATATTGCACCTGCAGCACCGCAGCCAACAATAGTAACGCGCTGGCGGTCATTTAAAGAAAAAAGTTTTGCAATATTTGAACCAATAGCCGCTCCGCTCATAACCACAGGAGCCTCAGGGCCTGCCGAACCTCCGCTGCCTATGGTAAGACAGCTTGATATCAGGCGAGAAAAACTTGAACGAAATCGCATCAGGCCGCCATAACGTGATACGCTGTAAATCACTTCGGGCACGCCGTGTCCGGCGCCTTCTTTTACCATTTTGTCCAGGAAGAGTGCAGAAAGAGCCGCCCCAATTGCAGGCATAATAAATGACCACCAATAATGACGAAAATGATGAAGCCATTCAAACATCGCAATAAGCGACCGGTTAAGCGCAACAGCCGCCAGCCCGCTGCAGGTGCCTACAATAACAGCTATCAAAATGAGAAGAAGACGGTCGTCGAGGCGAAAAATGGTCCAGCTTGAAGGATGTCGCCAACGTCTTAAAATGCGCATATTTTCAAATACCTAACCCGGATAAACCGGAAATCCGA